>JACCDO010177357.1_pt1 | contig 11751 bp, 6 predicted proteins | sample 7446101 | NCBI WGS metagenome assembly JACCDO01 (sample SAMN15323440, study PRJNA562643) | freshwater metagenome | isolation source: river surface water | place: USA:Blue River Watershed | collected 2017-08-16 | reverse complement strand
TTTGGCTCCAAACTAGCTGTTCCTGTTAGTCGCTGTGTGGCACTCATAGCTAATGGTAGATGGATTTTAATTAGGCTGGCAATTCCCGTTGCAAAATGGGTCTGTCAAAATCACAAAAGTATTCGGTGAAATTTCAATCCAAGTTTATTACCTCTTAAATATTATTTGTTGTTATTTTGGTGGCTTGTTCTGGGTTTTAGCTGATATATATAATTCTTTGTACATTAATTCGCTTCAAACACATAAGTCAATTCCTGATCTTGCAGTCCGAAATCAATTCTCTTAATATGGAAGACAATATCAAGGTCGTTGTGCGAACAAGACCACTTAATAAACGCGAATCATCTGGTAATTGCGCGAATATAGTTACATGCAATGAGGCAGAACATTCAGTATACCTCAATTGTAAACCAGAGGGTAAGCAATTTGCTTTCGATCATGTTGCTGGGGAAGAAAGCACCCAAGAAAGCATTTTTCACTACGTTGGTGTACCGCTTACTGAATCGTGCTTGCAAGGTTTCAATGGAACCATCATAGCGTATGGACAAACGGGTAGTGGTAAAACGCATACGCTGTTCGGCAGCACTGGCAATAATCAAAGCGATTCTGATCAAAGAGGCCTAGTACCACGCGTATTTGAGTATCTTTGGCAAAAAATGACTACTGCAGAAAGCAGTCAGACTGCTGCTGCACCGTCATATTCTTGCAAGTGCTCTTTCTACGAAATATATAATGAAAGAGTACTAGATTTGCTAGATGGTGGGGTCGGATCAGGAGCAGGTAACAACAATAACCATAACCCTGCAGGCTTAAGTATCAGAGAGGATTCTAAAAAAGGTGTCTACGTAGATGGTATTACTGAGGCTGCAGTTTCTTCTCCGGCTGATGCAAGTCGAGTGCTGAACTTAGGTTACCGTAACAGGCATGTAAGCAGTACTGCGATGAATCGCGATTCCTCTCGATCGCACGCTGTGTTTCTATTGACAGTGACAGTGACTAGCACAAATTCTAGTGGTCTTCGCACAACTAATAGCGCTACGTTTTCACTGGTGGATTTAGCAGGTAGTGAAAGGCAGAAAGCCACACAGACCGAAGGATTGCGGCTGAAGGAGGCATCAAAGATCAACCAATCTCTCAGCACTCTTGGATCTGTTATCCATGCCCTTTCTATGGGAAGCGGAAGCAATCAGTCTAACTTTGTGCGTTACCGAGATAGCGCACTAACTTTTCTATTAAGAGACTCGTTGGGAGGAAACTCGAAAACGGTTCTTATTGCCGCCATCAGTCCAAGTAGCGATGCTATGAGCGAAACGCTTGGAACGCTCAAATTTGCACAACGAGCAAAAGCTGTGCGTAATGTAGTATCTGCAAACTCTTTCACCAGCGGGACCATTGAAGCGTTGCATAAAGAGATTCGGGAGCTCCGAAGTCAGCTTGAGGCATATGCCTCGTCATCCAGTTTGCCACTTCCTCCGGATTTACCATCACTCGGCACAACGACTTTTGCAGATAATGACAGAAAGAGCATCTTGCGCAATAGTGTAAGCGGCAATAGTAGCGTGAATAGTAGCAACAAAGGAGTGCATCTAACTCCTCCTGGGCTCATATTTATGAGCATCTGTGACAAAGCTACGTTGAGTGAATCCCTGCAAAGATTTGCCGCAGTAGACGCGGCGAGGATAAGAGCAGAGTTACGTGCACATGCATTAGCAAAGCAACTAGAGATTGTTGATAAGACCACGAACGGCATGCAATCGTCGCCTCCTGTGGCTTTTGCAGAGTCGGACATAGGTGCGGCAACTAATGAAGTGATTAGGCTCAAACAGAGATGCTGGGAACTGGAAAACCGACTCACATCTGCGTTGGAAGAAAAAGAAATGGCTTCTCAACAGTCTATATGGAGCTGTGGTCAAGAGGCTACCTTCGGAGCTTCACTTGTCGCTCGCATTGCAGATGCGGAGCAAAAATGCAAAGAATTAGATCGACAGTACACACAGATTGTAAACAATGCCTTTGTAACAGCGACAGGATTGACTGCTGATGAAGCTAAATCATTACAAGATCGATGCCAAGCCTTAACCATTCGCGCTGAAAACGAAGAAAAGCAAAATGGTCAGTTGAATATTCGCCTTCTACAATTGGAGCAAGCGCTTGCAGACTCTCCAGACCATCTTATGTCTGTTGGAGAAACAAGTGTCAAGCTGTTGCGTATGTACCAAGACCGCGCGGGAATGCTCGGAGAAGATCTGCATGCATGGCACAGCAACGCGCTGACTGCAACCGCCAGTGCTGCTCTGAACAATAAACGTCATGCTGCCGCCATCGCTCGCGTGGCCGAGGAGGAGGCATCCTGTCGGACGGCTGAAGAAAATTTAAGAAGCCTTCAAAGCCAGCTGTTGCAATCATCACTTGACATGCAAACGCGCGAATTTGAGCGTGACGAGGCGTTGGAGAGGGCGGAAACAGCTGAGACACTGTGCGAGAGCCTTCGCTCAGAAAACTCTGACCTGCAGACTACCATCCGAATGCTGACTGTCACTCTAGCATCCTTTCAGAGTCAATTATCCAATGCTGCCTCCTCAGTATCAAAACAAGATTCTTCTGTGGCACTTTCAGAGATTGCTCATTTAAAGGAGAAGCTGGCTGCAGAAATTACTGCAAAGGAGACCGCTGAGTTTAAGGCAAACTCAGCGCTAGATGACTTGGCTCTCAGTCGCGATGTCATTGCAGATTTAAGTAGAGAAAATCACATGCAGGGACAACTTGCCAGAGAGAGACAACTGCAACTAGAAGAAGCATCAAACGAAAAAGTGCATTTATTAGTGGCAAAGGCTGACGTGGAACAGGAATACTCCTTAGTGACACAAAGGTGCGCATCTCTCGAAAACCAGATCTTAGGCTTGCAAAAGGAGCTGCAAAATGCTAAATCTACATGCCATGTCTTAAAAAGCAATCTGTCAGCTCCTGATTTAGTTCCAAGTGACGATGCTAGCAGCATAGATTCGCGCAAGGCGACTGATGCAGAAGTCATCAAGCAACTACGTGCAGATCTTGTACAGGCCCTGCAAAAAGTTGACCAATCCGCGCAAGTGCGCTCAAACTTAATGACGTGCCAGAGCGAATTGCATGCAGTAAAGCTTCTGTATGAAGGAGCCAAAGCTGCGACAGCGGAGTCGGAAGCTCGCGCCACGGCTATGATGAAGCAGCTTGTCGAGTTATCCAGTGGGGTACCGGCCTCTTCTGTAGGAAATCATGAGATCCAGGACTTGCAAGAACAGTTGGCAAAAGTAGAACGCAAGCTCAAGAAAATATCTGCAGAAAGAGATGCTAGTCGAGATGTACTGAAAGATGCGGAATCAGAACTGGAGGACCAGCGTCGTCGTCATGCCACTTTAGAAGCCGCAATCGCAGAAGTGCGATTAGAAAACACCAAGCTACGCGAGGGAGTGGGTTCCAAGGGAAAAGATAAAGAGCAGATAGCTACGCTGCATGCATCACTACAAGAGCGCGACAGCAAAATCGAACAACTGCGCGAGCAACGTGAGCAGTACCGTGCCGAACTCAGCAAAATCAAAGCCAAACTCGAAAAGTCAGAGCAAAAAGACCAACCTCTTAAGTTAGCGAGTCATGAAGAGCTTCCGGGAAATGTAAGCATTGGGCGCCGACGCGGATTGAGTAACAGGAATGCGGGCGGAAAAGATATTCAAGCTACTTCCCCGCAAGGCATTTAACGCAAATACTATTGCATTTGTCAATCTAACAATCTGTCTTTCACAAAATGAATTATAATGTAAACTCTCAGGAGATGCTTTGTAGACATACCGATTAAGACCATAAACTTTTACGAGTGCTTGTAAATTATACATTCATATATGCTCTATCAAAAACATGTCAATTTATATTATCTTAGCAATTAATTTTTACTATCAATCAGAACTAAGTATATATCTTAGAGCTTGAATTGTGGAAGCTATGATCCAATACAACGGAGAAGAAGGCGGCGAATGAGGCTGAGAGAGCGGAGAGGTCGGCGAATAGGAACCTCTTTTTTACCCCTCGGACAGCCGAAAAATACTACAAATTAAAATACATTTAACTAACTGCATAGTATTTGTTCATGGGTATATGTTAAGTGGACAAATTTTCGTTTTCGGTCTCATAGCATTCAGTCCCAGCGGAGCAGATCCATAAGAATTTATTCGTGCTTGGTAAAAGGATTAGATTTCTAATTCGTAATTGAGCATGTGGGCTACAGGCTTTACTAGTTTAGCAGTAGTTTGGCTCATCAGTCTTGGATATACATGTTATCAAATAATATACCCAACTGAATGCCCGCATGTGAACGGATCATCTGCGTATAGGCAGTGCTTTGAGCCCCTCATAGGTGCAGATGACAGAATTGACATACACTTTTTTGTGGGCACAGGTGATGCACCTGGAAACCGATCTATCTGGTCAGCATTTAATCAATCCGCGTTAGATACTTTTAATGTTGATTTTGTAGTGCCTATTCCCCCAGTTGTACGGACAAATGCAGTGCAATTGAACGCATGGATTGTAATTGAGGGAGGTAACAAAACCATAGAAGAATGGGTGGTTCAAAATGAGCAAGTTAAACCATTGGATGTTAAGGAACTTACCCTAGGTATACATGACACAGCATCTACTATTACTGAAAAAGATGCACTGCCTAATAAACAGCATTCAATACTGCAAGTGCGCACTGTGCCAGACCCATTAAAACGGATGGTTGTGAAGCACCCAATAACATTACTACATCGACCTCTATCTTCATCATCTACCAGAAACTTGCTTGATTCGGCCTCTGTGATAGCGGAAGTTGTTGATAATAAAAAGATTACAAGTCAGGTTCAAGTACAGCATTGGAAATATGGCCTTCACCCTCTCGTCGTTCGCTGGGTGCATTTTGGCAACAATGCATTACAAAGTTCTAGGGTTGATGTACTCAATCTTCATTTGCACACTCGCAGGATGCCCATTTCTGGAGAAGCCTCTCGTGTGTACCAGTACACTTATGAACCCTTGCTATATGTTGATGACTTGTCTCTCATGCGCAAAGATCTTCTGGTGATGTCAGAAAACGTGTCTTGGCCTGATCCAAAGCTTCGATTTCGGTTTACTCCTACTTCTGTGGCAATGCATGCTTACAAGAGCATGATGACAAACGTCATGGAAATGGCGGAGCGCGTACTTGGAGAAGTTGAGCGAGACGAGCTAAGATACTGGATGTCTGATGAACGACTTACGAGGTATTTGCTTACGCAAGCAATTACAATGCTGCATCTGCTACTGGAATATCTTGCATTCAGAGACGATTGGCACTTTTTTGTAGGTCGCGAAAATTTCAGTGGAATCAGTGCGTCCGCAACCCTGTTCGCATCTTTGCGGAACATGATTCTGTTCTTGTATTTGGCAGATTCAGATACATCTATAATTGTCCTCTTTCTTATGGGAAAGAACATCGTATGGTCTTTTTACAAGCTATACAAGGTGACAAAGCCTTCGCTACAATGGGTGGAAGGCCGACGCTTTCCCGTGTTGAGTTACCTTGACACAAAAACCATGTCCGAAGAGGAGGCGACAATTATCGCATACGACCGATACGCTACTCTGCACGTGAGCATGGCAGTCTATCCTCTGGTCATTGGCTTGTCAATTTATTCTCTTCTGCACTATACTTACTCATCATGGTGGAGCTGGCTTATCAGCAGTCTAGCGGACTCTGTTTATTCCTTCGGCTTCATTTCACTGTGCCCGCAGCTATACATTAATTATAAACTAAGAAGTGTTGCACATTTACCAATGGGTGCTTTCGCTTACAAGATTTTTAACACATTCATTGATGATGTATTTGCATTCATGGTTAAAATGCCTCTAAAACACCGCATTATGACGCTCAGAGACGACATCGTCTTCCTCGGCTTCGTGTACCAGTGGTGGGCATATCGCAAGGACCCGTCACGCACGAACGAATTCGGATTTAAGTACGACACACACGACAAGTGCAGTTCTGCCATCAAAATAACTGCTTCGGCCGATGCAAAACAGAGTCAGGAAAATTCTACAGTTTTAGCCCCAGAAACAGAGCCTATGCCTGACACTGAGATTTTGTCGAGTAGCCCAGAGGCGGAATCGACACAGGAAAAGAGTTTGCATAAGCGTCGAAGCAGGAGCAAAAGTCGTAATCAATAAGGTTATACAAGCTGACACCCGAGATCCGGGGCGGCGACTCCAAACGTGGAAGTCGCGAAGAAAGATGTATGACGTTCTGTAGTGTTGAAGTTATTATCGCAAAACTTCATTATTTAATTTGTGGGCACTTTGTAAAAGTATAACTGAAACTCTTTAATAATAGCAAACGTGTCAAAAATACATAAATAACAAAATATATCCATCTCCTTAGCCAGCGCCTTCTGTTAACATATGCTTGCTCTACTTTCTGTCTAACGAGGTGCGTGCGCCATCTCAAAAGTCTTATCTTTTACAGCACCAATTCCACTTCCAATCCCTATGGATGTCTCTTGTAGGTTTTTATTTGCCAATTTCTTGCTAGAGATGACATGTTTTCTGAATTCAGCCATTGTGCGGATTGGGGACCCACTGGTGCCACCTTCAGCGCTATTCTCGGCCACGGAGCCTTCAAGTTGTGACAAGTAACTAGCAGAGTCGAAAGTGCTACCAACGGTTTTAGACGGACTTTTCTTTTTGGTATCCATGATGTGATCGTGGCTCGGCATCTGCTTTCGCCGCATGTTTGCACCAATTTTCAAATGACGTTTCCATGATCTTTCCATTTCTTCTCGATCGAGAACAGGATTCACAATTTTTAGGCGATGTAATAATAAGTTATTTTCCATATTTACGCGATCGACTTCCAATTTGCGCCCAGTCTCAGCCAGAGATGGATGCCTTTCATACTTCGGCTGTTTCCGTTCAGTGACCATGAGTTTTGTCATTCGCTCCATAAGCTGCCTATTTTCCATTGCAATCACGCGGTGCCGGTCTTCTATCAATTGCTGTTTCTTTGGACGAGTGGCCAAATGCTTTAATCCCAAGGAGTGAGGTGTCGTAGTGTCTGTGCAAGGTTGGATGTTTTTCAATCGCTCCCGATGCTCCTGAAACGTTTTCATATCACGTTTATGCTTTACAGTCTCCATTTTAGTCTTCCTGTAATCGTTTCGAAAAATATACCTGGAGAACAGACCCTTTTGATTCCACTCTTTTGGACAGAACTGAGAAACGTTATATCCCAGTGGGATTCTTCGAAATGATAAAAGTACGATCATCTTTTAAGATCCGGCTAGTTTGTCCTTATAACTAGTTCACAGTATATGATACTTGTAAATACTCCCGTCACTATTTTTAAGTGTTTATAATACTCCCGTTAGTTTTTCTAAACTATACACATGTCCGATTTTATAGCTCTCTACACATAATCATCTATTTACACTATTTGATGTGGGATAATAAACCCTTGTGTTAGCTGATTTGCTTAGTCTTGATATGTATACGACAAATTCTATTTTGTGATTGCCGACCCAGATCAAATGACTAGCTTTTGCGGCATATTCAAGGAAGCCAGTCCGTCCAGTCCCACTTTCGGTGGTTGCGGCAATTCCTGCTCCTCCGATGCGACTTCATTATCAATTCCATCTGCGCCGCGCTGTTGGTTGCGCATCATTCGAAGACGCAACCCAGCCGAAATAGATGCTGCGGCTGCACTGGTGGGCACCAATCCTTTCCGCTCCTGTCTAGCCTTGAGCTCGTCCAGCTTGCCGCGAAAGTGCGCCATGTCGATAAGAGGTTCTAGGACAGGAACGTAGGGTACGGGTGATTCTTCTCTTTCAGTGGCCTGGATTAATGCGCGATGAGTAGCGGACGATACATGCTGGAGAAAGTACTGCGACTGCATGTCTTCCATCCCAGCACCCAGCTCATGTAGCCGCTCGCTGGCTGTTCGCAGCGCGGAGCTGCCGTAATCATTCTGTCGCGGGTCATCGCAATCTCCATCACGAATTCCGCGCAATTTTTGCGCTTGGTCCATTAGTCCCCCCAGTTGATTACGTAGCTCAGCGAGGCGGCGCACGTCGGGCTGCAGGCCGCACAACAGCCGGTCAATGTCTCTACGGGGTGCCAAGGCCAGGCGTTGCAGATGCTTGTCCGACTCTCGGTCATCAGTACTATCTTGCTCTTGTGTTTGGTTGTTGGAGTTGGCAACCCCACTTGAAGAAGCGGCGGCATTCATCAGCTTCCGCACACTGTTAAGCACTGCAGCTACGTCTTTACTGGAAATTTTGCGCTCCTCGGGCACTTCCTGAAATTCAAGCACATCCAACAGCGGGTCCTTTTGTAGCACATCAGCTTGTTGACCTTCCTCGAAAGCGTTATCGAGGGAGACCATGTCCACGATACCGCTGAGATCTAACGCACAACGGGCGTGCTTTAACTGCGCATCGAGACGTCGGGACGCCTGGCTGGTCTCCCTCTCTATTCGCTGCTGGGTTAAATAGTCAGACTTTTCCGTGAATGTCGCAGGCACTAATTGCGTGTCTGACACAGAAGCAGCATAGCGATGTGTGCGTCCATGTGCTTCCTCCAGGCGGTCGTCGATGTCGCGAAGCAGGGCTTCCTGTTCTAGATTCAGGCCAAAACGACTGAGCGCTTTCCATTCTTCTGAGCTTTCAGGAATATCTAATAAGTATTGCAGGCGCAGTTCTTCTTCATCCGTGAGACTCTTAACCATGCCTGCCATCTGTTTGTTGCGTTGAATGGCATCCATCCTGCCGTGCGTTGTAACTGCTCCTGTTGCCCGCAACGACGGTGCGGCGGATGGGCTTATTGACTTGTGCTCTTCTGGGGCCACATGCGCCGATTCTGGCGAACCTATGTCGCCAGCTATATGATCAGCGATTTCTGCGTTTTTCCAGTCGTCGTCAGTGCGTGAGCTCATTTGCGGAGACGAGATGGCACTGTGCGCGGGGGTGTCACCGCTGGTCGATCCTTTGTCGCTGCGTGCGCGAGTCAAAAAAGTATGATCGTTCATACGACTGCTAGCAATACTGCGTGCGCTGACTCTCCCGGAGCTTGGCGCCTCGCTGTCTATATCCATGGAGTCATCACGTTGCGATCGACTCGCCAGATCATGTCTCAGCTGCAAGTCTTTACGATTCACGGCTTTCAACTTGCTGTCCAAGAGCCGCATACGAGCCATAGCTTCTTGCAGGCGCCGAGTAGAAAGATTTTCATCATCATCTATTTCTCGATATCGACCGGTTGATGAGCCATCCGCGTCTAGCGATGCTTCGTACGTGACATCTCGGGATAGAAGGTACTTTGACCAAGGTGCAGGCTCCGCACTTTCGAGATCATCACGATCCATTGCGTTAGCAACCTCATCAAAATTGTTGGGAATATGTACCAAGGGATTTCCATCGGATCCGCGACGTTGCTTGAGGTCACTCAAGTACCCTTGAAGTTCTGCTCTTAATGACATCTTCTCATTCTCTGAAATAGCAGCAAATTGCAATGCTGATTGAGAAGTAGCAGCAGTTTCCTGAAATTTGACATCATATTCTTGGTTATCTTTGGCCCAGACTTCGCTAGAGTCGTCCCATCGTTCTCTACTGTCCATTGAGTCCGAAATAAAGCTAGCTTGGTTTGCACTCATAAATTCTGATGATTTCAATATTAATACAAACAATTGCACGTTATTCTGGTCGATAAGTACCAGATATTTTAGTTTGAAACAATTTAAATGAAAAAAAGCGGAAGGAATGAGAGTAGTGACAACTTTTCTGTTCAACCGACTTGGTGCCCCTCTCAAAATCAGCATCGACCGTGCGCGGTCCAACACGCAAGATTTTGCATTTCACCAAACGAGGGCAACAGTAGACAAAAAAGTGACTTTTAGCTCAGTTTCTCTTATAAAGAAGTAATAAAACGTTTTAAAAGTATTGAAAAGTTTTAAAAAACTGAAAGAAGATAAAAAAGATGGGAAACTGCGGCTCTAATTTAAGTGAATCGGAAATGAAGCGTATCGTTGCATCTAAAGCATTAGAACGTAAGATAAACTTGGAAGCAAAGCAGGATGAAAGCAAAGTAAAGTTATTGTTGTTAGGGGCTGGTGAATCCGGTAAAAGTACGATTTTTAAGCAGATGAAGATAATCTATGGAAAGCAGTACACAGATTCTGAACGACGAGACCAGATCCCGACAATATTTCTAAACATCATTCAAAGTATTAAGCTATTGGTCGCTCAACTGCATATATTTGGATTGATTGAAAAAGTTACGGCGAAGGATGCTCTGCATATCGTACAAGGCTTGGATGACTCGGATGACATCACCCAGGCAGTAGGTGACGCAATTAAGGCTATGTGGTTGGATCCCGCAATGCAGGAGTGCTGGGCTCGACGCAGCGAGTACCAAATCATCGAGAGCGTCAAATACTATTTTAATAGGATTGATGCTATAAAAATGCCAGAATATGTGCCAGACAAGGACGATATCTTACATATGCGTGTGCGCACCTCGGGTATTGTGACAGAAAAGTACAATATTGATAAATCAGACTATGAGATGTATGATGTTGGAGGTCAGAAGAATGAGAGAAAGAAGTGGATTCATTGTTTTGAAAATGTAACTGCAGTGATCTTTGTGGCTGCTATTTCAGAGTTTGATCAGAAACTTTTTGAAGATGGCAGCACAAACAGGATGGTTGATGCTTTAGAACTTTTCAAAGACATTTGCAGTAGTCATTACTTTAGAAAAGCTGCAATCATCCTGTTCTTGAACAAGAAAGATCTTTTTGAAACCAAAATTAAGACCTTCAACATTCGTGATGCAGAGCCCTTCAAAGATTACGCTGGGCCTGATGGTGATTACCAAGCAGGTGTCAACTACTTCGTGACGAAATTCAAGAACCTCAATACGACTTACACTGAAAGGCAAATATATCATCACGTTACATGCGCAACAGATACTAGCAATGTTAGACTATGCTTCGATTTGTGCCGTGAAATCATCCTGAGCAATGCACTGAATGAAGCTGGATTTTAGAGAAAATACGAAAAATAAATGAAAAAAAGGCAATTCATTATGTTGAAAAAGTCTAACTAACAAACTTAATCAGAATTTCTTTTCACAATTTCGATATTTGACATTTTTCTTGATGTATAATAAACTATTTTACGGATGAATTTTTCCCTGTTCTCGTTTAAACACCAAAAAACAAGTAATTGAGTGTCAAATGTTTTTTTACAATTAAAAAATAATAATTTTAAATTAAAAAATTAAATTATTTTTCAATTAATTTAACAAATCATAAAATCTATCCGAAATGGAATTATTTCAGAATTATTACATTGTAGTTTATTCTTAATTTTACACAATCCAGCGTGGGATGAAATATTTTTTCCATTTTGTAAAGCCTCTTATTTTTAAGTACATTTTATTTATTCGTAATTAAATCCTTTCTTTTCAATAGATAAATAATTAGGGTTGATAAATTGATAGCAATTTTGGATAATATACTATGAGATGTGCATCATTTTTGTAACTATAGTTCAGTAGAAATGGATATACTTGTTGAACTCTTCGTTCCGAATTATTAAATTACTATAGATTCTTTATAAGCGCAATAACTTCTGCATCAAAATGTCACTTTCGCATAAATTAATGCTCACAAGGTAATAAAGTATTCATCGAATATTTTTTATTTGTTAAGCCGAG
>JACCDO010622593.1_pt1 | contig 11752 bp, 22 predicted proteins | sample 7446101 | NCBI WGS metagenome assembly JACCDO01 (sample SAMN15323440, study PRJNA562643) | freshwater metagenome | isolation source: river surface water | place: USA:Blue River Watershed | collected 2017-08-16 | reverse complement strand
GCGCCCAGGTGGATGTGTCCATCTGTTGGCGCTCATTGTAAAGATTTCTACCTGACCAACGTGGCCATAACCCCGTCTCTTGATTCTGTTCAGATGGGGGTTGCCCGTCAAACGGTTGGTCTGACTCTGGCCACAACGTTACCCACTTGTCGGGGTCTTCGTTTGTTTCTAGTAAAGCTGGCATTGCTAGGTAGGTCCAAGGGCTGATACCCCCCGGATACCTATCGGAGTTTCGCAACTCCCTATATAGGTCAACCGGGGCTACCCGGGTACCTACAATAATCAACTTGCCCGTCGGGTTAAGACGGGAACGCACGTCCTGGTTAAGCCACTTAATCTGCCGCTCAAAGTCGTTGGCGTTAGATAAGGTAACCGCGTCGTCCACAATAATCATGTCTGCACGCTTACCGTAGATCTGGCCACCAATACCTACAGCTTCTAGGTTGGGGTCCTTCTCAGAAGACTCACGGAGTTCGTTACCAAAGACCACGCGGGTTGCTGTCCAGCTCGCACTCTTAGAGTTAAAGCCAACTCCTGCCGCGTAAGCGGCTTGGAGCTCTTCGTACATAGGGTGGGTCAGACGCTGCTTGATAGCGTAGAGGAAGTCTGCTGCCAGACGCTGGGTCTGGGAGACTATCAGAATTCTAAAGTTGGGGTTCTGGCAAATCAGCCAGGTGGCGTAGTCAATGGTAATGGTCATCGACTTCGCGTGGTTAGGTGGGATGTTCAGCAAGATCCGGTTAGGCTGTCCCTGCTCGTATTTCATGGCGGGGTGTAGCCAACCAGGCTCTCGGCCTTCTATTACATCAATCAGATTGCGCTGATGGGTAAAGGTCTTGCTGTGTAGGTACTTCTCCCTAAAGGTAAAGAAGTCCATATCCTGAACTTCCTCGCCTGTAAAGACCCTATCCCGTAGACCCTGCCGGGTACGGTCCACCTTGTCGGCAAATGCTTTGTCAGTTCTGCGGTAGTACTCGTAGGACTTCAGGGATTTGTTTGCCGTCTTACACGCCTGGTCTACCGTCATCCCGTCCGCTATGCACTGGATGATAATTCGTTTAGCTATGGTAGCAGAATTCTCTGCCATTATACTCCTGTCAGTTTGGGGTAGAATACACCCACCCCCTTGGGGTGTCAGTAAGCAGACTTTCCCCATATATATAATATATATATATTTATTATATTAGGAGTTCCGGAGTCCTAAACGGAGGAACTCCGTAATAATATATTACATATATAGATAACCTGTTCAAAACACAAAAGCGAACACATTCTGACAAAATATTTTTTCTACTGGCTTAAATAGCGGAGTTTAGTCGAAATATTTATTTGGGGTACTATAGACATAAGGGCGCGTAGTTAAACAAGGGTGGGTAGGTTTCTCCCTTTTATCCCTTCTGCCTGATGTATTCTGATATGTCTGATATGTCCGATTAATCCATTTTGTGTAGATATTAGGGGATTGGGATAGATTCGGAGGATTACTAGCATTACGGCATATGTCCGTTTAATAACCTTTTCCTACAATAGTCCAATTCGCCCCTTCTATCCATATTGTCCAATTAGAACATCTGTTCGATTAGACCACTACTGCGAATGTCCGTTTCGTACCTTTTGTTCCAGCTCGTCCAGATATGTCTAGAACCTCCCGTAATTATGTAAATACGTGATTCCGTGTTACAATCCAAAATGTCCGTTTTGTCCTGATCTGTCCTACTTTGATCTGTTTACCTACTGTTCATCTTCTGTTCATCTCTTGTTCACCTTCTGTTCACCTTCCGTTCACCTTCATAGCCTAGACTTCGTTTTGTAAGTTGATAAATAAATAGTTGATGGGTTGGGCGCTTGCGCCTCTCGATAAAAGCGGGTCGCCCGCTTAGGACACGCCCAACTCTCAACTTGACTTATTTACCGGCTTACGCTATAATTACACCATAACCTAATAGAGAGGAAAAATCGTGTTATCTTCCCGTACTATGTACGGGTCGGGGGTAGTTCTCAACTATCACCTAGTGAGAGGCGAGCGCAAGCGTAAGTACGCCACGCCACGCACTAGGTCTAGTGAACCTGCCCGTGAACCCGTTAGCAAGTCGCTCAATGAATTAGATTTACTCGACCTATTGTTTGAGGCGCGAGCGCATGGCACCGATAGGCTTGGCTTGGCGGGGGAGGCATGGCGTAGCAAGTAGTAGTACCGCGTGGGCATGGTTGCCTAGTGAGGTTCGATTCCTCACCACGCACGACTAGGCAAGGTGTCTAGTTAGAGAGGTAGTGCTATCGTGGAGAGTTTGACCGCGAGAGCGTTTGAGATTCTAGCAGAGTACGAGATACTCGAGCGGAAGATCAACGCCGAGAACCGCAAGCAGAAGTTTAGAGAGTGGGCGAAGGCTGAGGAGTTCAGAGTAGCCACCAAGCAGACTAGGCTAGTCGGGCTAATGGGCAGACTATGAGCAAGTACGAGAAGGTAATATGTGGAGATTGTTTGCGACCTAGTTGTAAGGGTTGCGAGTAAGTTAGACAGCGTGGTACACTTGGAGAGTGCGCGGGTTCACGACCCGTACCACGCACGACTTGACTAGAGAGGTCGAGTATGGTAAGGTATGGAAAGAGAGGTGATGATATGGAAGAACAAGAGAGATTGTGTGGCAATTGCCATTGTACAATGGGCGCTGATGATATCTATTGCCAGCGTTGCCATACAGAGTGCGAGCATTGTGAAGATGTCGTGGATAATGGTAGGATCTACGAGGTAGGCCTTCAGAGCTGGTGTGAATCGTGTACCGAGAACGACTCGTTCTATTGTGAGCATTGTAACGATAGATACAACTCAAACCGAGTAGGTTATAGTTGGTTTGATGATTGTACCTACTGTGAAGATTGTATTGGCGAGGTTGCCACATGGTGTTCAGATTGTGATGAGTGGGAATCTAGCGAGAGTGATTGTTTCGAGAACAATGGCTTTATCAAAGACTACTCATACAAGCCGTTGCCCATCTTTCATGGCACCAACAAGCATGGTGTCTATCTTGGTTGGGAGCTAGAGGCTCAACTAGAGCAGGGCGACCTCATGGAGCGAGCAGAATACGCGAGCACTAACTTAGAAGGCCTAGCCTATCTCAAGCATGATGGCTCACTACGCAACGGGTTCGAGATAGTAACCCATCCAGTAGCCCACAACCTGCTACGAGAGCAGGAGTTAGATAAATACTGGAGGACTATCGAGCAACTACGCACAACCTACAATATGCGTTCGTGGGATGTACGCACTAACGAGTGCGGACTACATGTCCACGTGTCGCGTGATGGGTTCTCAAGTTCTTTACATAAGCACATGTTCTTGAGGTTGATCTATGGTAACCCCGAGATGATGGCTAAGTTCGCTGGCAGGTTGTCGAGATACTCAACCTTTGGTGATGTGTGGCAGACTGACATGTTTGGTAGGCCATATCGCAACTATAACAACAAGCTCAGAGGTGGTGGCGAGCGCAATTCTGCCGTTAATACCTATCCAGAACACACTATTGAGGTGCGGTTCTTCAGGGGTACGCTCTCCAAAGAGGGCATACTTGCCTGCTTAGATTTAGTCCAAGCGTGTGTCGAATATACTAGACACTTGACCTCGAAAGATGTTATGCTTGGCGCATTGAGTTGGGATATGTTCTATGAATATGTCCACGATAATAACGGGATATACCCTAGTGCGTATGCCCGTATGCCTAAAGTTACTTCAGTAAATCTGAATAAAGTAGAACTGATACAAGCCTAGAGAGGAGGCTATATGTGTCTATTGGTAGTGTGCGAACCTAATCACACACCCAAGCGCGAGGAGTTACAGCAAGGTGCTTGTAAGAATCCGCATGGGTTTGGGTTCGCCATCATAGCAGGAGATAAGATTATCTCTGAGCGTAGCATGAGTGCCAAGAAATCGATCAAGCGATTCCTGGAATTGCGAGCGCAATATCCAGAATCATACGCCATGTGGCATGCGAGATACGCTACACATGGAGTGAAGAACGAGCTGAACTGCCACCCCTTTAAGGTGGGTGGTTCTGACTTGACTTATCTAGGGCATAATGGTATGCTGGATATTACGCCAGCCAAAGATGATAAGCGTAGTGATACGCGTATCTTTGCTGAGGACTGGTTGCCTAGTGTCGGGCTCAAGATGTTGGACAACCCATACATGCTAGAGTTCATAAGCGAGTGGGCTAGTGGCAACAAGATATGCGTACTCACAGTTGATCCAGAGATGGACTACTGTATGTATCTCATCAACGAGAACCTAGGCAAGTGGGTTGATGGTATATGGTGGAGCAACGATGGATACAAGCCGTATGTGCCACCAGCTACAACTACATACAAGTATGAGTACACAGCACCACAGACTTACACCAGGGCAGAGATAGTAGACCCAGACTTTGACCGAGAAGAATATGTAATGGAGTGCCCAATCTGTCAAGTTGAGACAGACCTTTGGGTCGAACCTTATATGTGTATGTGGTGCGGTATATGCTTTGACTGTGAATCACACTATACCGACTGCTTGTGCTACACTCCAGGAGATAAGCCAAGTGTGTGGGATACGCGACAGAGGCTCAAAGAATTATCATGGTAGAATTGAGTGCGACCTCTCATCACCTGAGCATGTGATTAAACTGCTCACCAAGTTTCGTTAGGCGCAGGGTCTAACGATTAAACGAAAGGTACTATATGGGTACAGCCCCGAACATCGCAGACGAACTCCGATCAATCGGAGAAGAGCTAGACGACAGCCGCTTGATTATGCTAGCGGAATCATTGAATCCTACCCACTCAAAGGGTACGATAGTCAAGGCAAAGCCTGATAACGGAAGATTCAAAGACACATCAGTATGGGTATCCAATGGTGATGGCACATACAGACACCTTACAGGAGAGAGTGGACTGACTACCAACTTTCCTCGGCTACATGGATTCGTAAACGTGGTGTACTCAGCATGAGTTTACCCGAAGAAATCATAGCAACATATATTGTTGTATACAATACTGAAGGTCTGCCCGAAGATGTCGATATCGATACAGCTATTGACATGGTAAAGACAGACCTTGCTGATACATACTCAACAACTGAGTATGACCGGTGGTACTTGACCGACAAGGATGGCAAGCCACTTTCCGCAATACCAAAGGAGTAATATGGAGACAGCGTTAGCCGGTCTATGTACCGGACATCCCGAGCCTGACCTATGGTTCTCTGATACAGATGATGAGAAAGGTAGAGGTAGGCCACGCAAGTCAGAAGAGAACAAGCGACTAGCTAATACACTCAAAGCCATTGAGATATGTGGTCGCTGTCCTATTAAGCAAGAGTGTTTAGATCAAGGTATGTTACCTGAGAATCTAGAACATGGCGTGTGGGGTGGACTGATGAGCGGCGAGCGCATTATCCTCCATGCTGCTGCGAATGGTGGTTACATCATGGGTAATGACCGACATGTAAATGCCATTCAATTTTCTAAGAGGGTGAGACTATTATCAAAGCTAACCCATACAGAGTAATCTTTGTGGTACTTGTAGCACTATTGCTAGCGTCTATAGTACATGACTCTGCTGAGGCACCACCAGTTACACAAACGCGTGAGCGGGCGATACCCAGACTGGAATGGGGCATGGCAGACAGCAAAACATACGCTGTCAATAGGCTACAGGTATGGGTAGAAAAAGAATGGTTATGTCTAGAGAAGTTGTGGACTAGGGAATCCCATTGGAATCCCCGAGCATACAACAAAATTAAAGTAAGCGGGAAGAATGCCGGTGGTATTCCCCAACTTCTTGGGCTTGATCCTTCTACGCACCCTGCCTATCAGATAGAGAAAGGCTTGAACTATATCTATCATAGATACGACACGCCTTGTGAGGCGTGGAAGTACTGGCAGAAACATAAGTGGTACTAATGGCCACGTATGAATACGAATGTCCTAGTGATGGTACAATAACTGCCATCACTAGAGGCATGACTGAACCTGAGCTAGAGTATAACTGCTCTAGCTGTGGTTCACTACTGCGTAGGATATATAGTCCTCCGCCTATATCATTCAAGGGTTCGGGATTCTACAGCACAGGAGGTTAGCATGGAACCAGAGAAAGAACTAGAACAAGACGAGTTGTTCGAAGAATTGTATGCACAATGGATGCAAGAAGAGAGAGACTATTATGATAGTCTTTGACTTCTTTTCTGGCACCGGTTCTTCTACCTTAGCATTTAAGGAGGCTGGCCACACAGTCTATTCATTCGAACTTGATAAATCGTTTCAAGCTACGGAGAACATAGATGTCATGAGCCTTACTGCTGAGTATTTGGTATCCAAATATGGAAGACCAGATTTTATTTGGGCTTCACCACCATGCACGGCATTTTCTGTTGCTTCCATTGGCCATCATTGGACTGGTGGCAAGCAAGCTTACATACCAAAGACAGAGTTTGCTAAGTACAGCCAAGATCTTGTGGCTCATACCTTGAATCTAATTCAAGAACTTAATCCAACTAAAGGTTGGATAATGGAGAACCCAAGGGGTGTGCTACGAAAGCTTCCAGTCGTAGCTAATGTACCCAAAAGAACCATTACCTATTGTCAATATGGTGATGATAGGATGAAACCCACAGATTTATGGGGCATTGTTCCAGGTTGGACACCAAGGAATATGTGTAAGAATGGTTCACCATGCCATGTCCCAGCTCCCCGAGGATCAAGAACTGGAACTCAAGGTAGAAAGAATTCTAAAGATAGGTCTATGATTCCATACGACTTAGGAAAAGAAATACTAGAATGTTTGGAGGTTAGATGAATGCTTTATCCATAAAAGATTTATCCGATATAGCGGATGATACTATGTATAGTGGCACAGTATTATATGGTGCTAAAAAATTAACAGAGTATCTATCTGAAGAAGAGTTAGAAATGGAAAAATATCTAAGTGTATTGCGGACATATACTGCTTCTATTATTGCAGTAACAATAGCAACAGTATGCTCCCGTCTTTATTCCGAAGAAGAAATGTCAGACATGAAAGAAAAGTTTCTTGATGATGCTTCCAACGAATTGTTTGCTGGCATAGTAAAGTTCATGCAAGAAGGAGAAAGCAATGATTCTATATGATATAACTAAAGAAGAAGAGCGCAGGTTTCTGGAGGATTATTCCGGTAGTTCTCCAGAGCAATACTTCTACCAAGAATTTGGTGAGGTTACATGGTCTGATCCTGCAGAACTGCCAGACCTACCTAATGAGGAGGTGTAATGTTACATGTTATAGTTGGCATAGCTGCCTGCTTGTTTGTGACTTACATCCTCTTACTCATTGAGGATATTCTAAACTAACCTCACCATCATCGGAGCGGTTGAGATCATCATCGGGAAATGGTCTCAGCCCTCCAATTTTTTTTATCAACTTCTTGATTGTTCGTTTATGGCGCATGCGTATGGCATCTGGAGATACACCTTCATACAACTTAGCTATCTCATCAAAGTCCATACCATCGCCATGACGATAGAACAGTAACAACGAATCCTCTTTATCTAAAGAGAGGTATGCTTCTTCAACTTCAATCAGCATGACCATTAGATTCCCACCCTCTGATGGGGCAGATGGCCGTCCGGGTCTGCCAAGATTTAACTTATGGGTGATAGTCATCTCGCCTCGGATAACGGAAGGCAACAACGCTTCCACTACATCGGCATCATAATAATATAAATCACTTACCTCATAGCCTAATGTCTTTGATTTCCAATACTGACAGTAGTCTAATGCTTGATTACGCAGAGAACGATAGATAAGATTCTTTGCGTCCTTCTCACCAATAGATTCCCACTCATCCAGCTTATTAGGATGTTTAGCAAACCATTCATAAAGGGACTGCTTGATATCCTCAAGCTCTACCATTGGAAACTTCTTGTGATAATCTGCAGCGACTGCAGTCACAACATATTCCCACTTCTCAATACGTTCCCAGTTCATTATCCCCAACGCTTCCCATGTACGACGAATGATCCGTCCTTATTAATTGGAACAACAACTGGTGTAACAACATTCCCATCCACATACAAGATACCAAAGCCCTGTTGCCAACTGAACAGGCCACCCTTAACATACAAGGCATGCTTATAGTTCATGAGATTGCCAACTTCCATACCCCATACGGTGTTGTTCTTTCCACCCAAGTAGTTCTGGGAGAAGTGGCTAAGTCCAAGGCGATGAGTGTGCCCACACACAACAGACATGCCAGCCTTCTTAGCTAAGCCAAGTGCTGTCAACCCACCAGTATGGTTCACAGTTCCTTCGTCACCATGCAACAGAATCCAACCAGGTGCAAGATTGAATGGTCGACGATGATAGGTGATACCTAAATCATCAAGGCGTAAGAACTTTTCTAGTGTGAGTTCTGGCAGACCAAGCAAACCGGGACTCCTCAACATAACAGTATTAAATAATCTATCGGTATGGTTGCTACGAATCATGTGGTCAACTTGCAATTCTTCCAAGATTCGTACGGTCTCGTCTCTGTCTCGACCAATACTTTGCTCGTACTCTAGTGGAGTACCCTTTGCCCAACGTGATATGGTCTGCATGTCCATCTCGTCGCCAACAGACACAACCATATCAGGCTTGAATGCACGAATGAACTTGGCTAGGTTAGCAACCGCACGCTTGTCATGATACGGTATCTGTAAGTCGGAAACGCATACGATGGTTTTCATTTCTTATCCCATTCTCCATTCATTACTAACAGTGCAATGATTGCATAGTTAGCTAGATCCATAAATGAATCTTCGAGTGGCTCATGTTGTGGTTGGTCTGATGGCCTATCCATCAAGTTATTTATTCGTGCTATCTTATCATGTATCCTGACGCGCAATCCATTCATCGGGCCACCAGGTGAGTCGCTAATATTTTTAGAACCATAATCAGAATGCTTAGAAAGTAGGATTTTTTCTAGCTTTTTGTACGTTTTTCTGACAGCCACTTCGAAGTCAGTAAGGGGAATCTCAACGTCACCAATAGGGAATCCTCCGTGCGTACGATACCACTCATCTCCAGGCCGTGACTTTGCAGGTAGGTTATAATCTGCCATATCTCTTCATCCTCTATCTTCCTGTGCTTCATCTAACATCTTCCTTATTTCCCTATCGAAGTTCAACATAGCTAACCTTACTTCTTTGTCTTGAAGAAAGTCTTCTAGTTCTGGTTCACCCATCTCAGCAACAAACAAGATGTGATAAGTTGCTTGCACCAATTCTTTTACATGCTTGTAATCTTTCTTGATTGTGGCAAAGTAAATGTCACGAAGCAAACTTCCTATCTTAAGTGAGTATCCATCTGGCAGTATTAAAGATGGATCAAAATCCTCACCCTCTGTGAAGTGTTCAACATATTCAAACACATTATCGAATGTGTCACCGCACCAACCGCATCTAGTAAAATCGTCACGCATTTAGTTTGGCCTTCTCCCTAATATATCCTGCTCCATATTTGACATACGAAGAATTGACATCCTCGCCTTCTGCCATTTGAATGATAGTAACTGGAAGTTCTCGGGCAAGACTATTGGCAAACTCTTTTCCTGGTTGGTCTCCGTCAGCAAAGACGAACACTCTCTCAAAGTCTGCAAGCAATCTTGTGTAGTGTTTCTTCCAGCTGTTCGCACCCGGTACTCCAATACAAGGAATGCCGACACAAGCAGAAAGAGTAAGGGTATCCAGTTCACCTTCGCATACTCCAATCCAATCGCCTGCTTTCTCAATGTCTGTTACGTTATACATCTTGGTGTCGGCACCAGTTAGTCCCATGTACTTAGGCTCCACAGCAGGATTAAGAGAGCGAAAGCGTAGGTCAACAACTCCTGTCTTTGTAATGTATGGAATAGAGAGTCGACCCACGTAAGATTCATGTCCTGGTTCAGGCTCCACGACTACGCCTAATCGCGCCAACCGTGCTACTTCTGGAGTTATTCCTCTGCTTTTGAGGTAGTCGTGCGCCTGAGAGATGTGCCCCGCGTACTTCTCGGTTGCTACCCCCAGCAATTCTCTCTGAGAATTTGATTGCTTCATATACGCTTATGCCTTCCTGTCTTGCAATAATTTGTAAGCTATTTCCAGACACTCCGCAGGCGAAACATACGAAGAGTTGTCGCTCGAGATTCGCTGTACCAGATTGATGTGTATCGTTATGGAACGGACACTTGAGGTTGATCTGTCCGTTGCTTCTAGTAATGTTTGCACCATAATATTCTAGCACCGCTTTCATTGAAGGTAAGTCACTCAAATAAATCACCTAGTCTAAAGACTACATACGAATCTGCTATTGCTTTTCCTCTTGCTTTGATGATGACTGCTGGGAGGATTTGTTCAGGTTGTAAAGCTCTTGCCTTTGCATAATTTCCAGCTTCCGTTTGAGCTTCCTTTGTCCAACCAGAGAGGTCAATGCGACCTGACTGACCTGGGGCTTTGGCTTCGAGGATTCCGATTTGTCCGAGGAAGTCTTCATGTATGACAACATCTCCTTCGTCGTTCCGTCCAGCCCTTGCCAAGCGTTCTGCAGAATATCCATGAGCACGGAACCAATCTCTAACTTCCGTTTCAAACCTGGAACCCCTCTGCTTGTGTGACTTACGGCTGGTCATAGTATGCCACCAGACCCATGATGTCCCGATAGGCGTAGATTAATCCTTTGGTATACTCATGGTTACGTATCAACTTGTCACAGTTGGAACATCTCACCAGTCCAGTAGCATCTTCTTTTAATACTTCGGCATGCAACTTAATCTTACTGTTAAGTATGGCCATCAAGTCTTGTGGGTTCATCTAACTAATCTCCAACCATCTGCCTCAAGGTCTGCCAGCAACTGCGTTGCCATGTATCCTGGAGATTCAGGCAAAGCTTCTTGCCACCTGTTCCACAACGCAAGGTTGACTGCTGAGTATGGAGTGGCAGGTTCCTCCTGTGGGTCAAGGTTGCCCATAGTTTCTGAGGTAGTAATAATTCCTTCTGGTACTGGTGTCATGCGTTCTCCGGTATGTCGTCCATGAACATATACTCTGGATTGAAAGCAACCCATGTCATGAGAGTTCCTCCAGCGTCTGCTCTTCCATATCTATTCTTAACAGGAGCAATGCACATTGATGTGCCGACCACGCCGAGAGTACAGATGAGAGCAGGTAGTTGAGCCACCTTACCTTGGATGGCGCTACGTGGCTGGCAAGGCGTACCTGCCACAGCCTCCGAAGTGTGATGTAGTACGATGATTGCAGCATTAGTGGCACGCGCAAGGTACTTCAACTCCTTCATGATTGCTCGCATAGAAGCAAACTCTTCGCCACCATCAGTGGCTACGTCCATCAAGTTGTCAACAATGATACAATGTGGTGGGCAACCCCACAACTCTTCGAACGCAAGCACCTCTTCATCAATGTCCTGTAGTGTAGGACTTGAATCAAATGACCAGACAATGTGATTACCTTTAGACAAGGTAGCCTTAGTCCAACCAAGATCTTTATTAATCAATTGTTCTACGTCAGCTTGGCTCTTGCCAGATATCATAGACGCTAGTCGCATAGCCATCGTATGTGCATTAGTATCTGCGCTTATGTATAACGTAGGTACCTTCATCTTTAACGCTAGAGCGAGAGCCAGTGTTGACTTTCCCGCACCTGGCGCTGCTGCAAACATAGATACTTCTGCACGTCGTATGATGATTTGGTTTGCCTCGAAAGCTTTGAAG
>JACCDO010019537.1_pt1 | contig 11754 bp, 6 predicted proteins | sample 7446101 | NCBI WGS metagenome assembly JACCDO01 (sample SAMN15323440, study PRJNA562643) | freshwater metagenome | isolation source: river surface water | place: USA:Blue River Watershed | collected 2017-08-16 | reverse complement strand
CTCTGCTTCTGCTGCAGCGACTGCTGGCTCTGCTGCTGGTGCAACTGCTGCTTCTGCTGATTCTGCTGCAGCGACTGCTGGCTCTGCTGCCGCCGATGCTGCCCTCTTCTCTTTTAGGCTCCTCAGCCTATTTTTTGCAGATTTTGGCTTTGCAGCCGCAGACTGCTTTTCCCGTAGCTCCCGCAAAATATTTGTGGCCGATTTCTCACCTTGCGCAACCTCCTCTTCAGCCTTCTTTTCACCCTTTGCAGACCGTTTTGCAGACATCTTCCTCTTTACAACATTCCGCATCCGCCCCTCATCCTCTAATTGCTGTGCAATCTGCTCTTCTGCAGCTATTTTTTCCTCCTCAGCCCGTTTTGCACGAAGAGCCCTCAGGCGCTGTAATGCATCCTTTGACGCTGCAGTTACAGGGTGTGGTGTCTCTTCAGCTTCTGGGACAGCCGCAGGCGCAGGCGGGGCCGCAGCACCCTCTTCAACTTCCGCTGCCACGCCCCTAAATGCAGCGGGTAAATCTGCCATCGGCAAATATTTCGAAGAACTATATGCAGGAGTTATTAACATGAATGCACCCTTGGTTTGTAGAATAACCAAGATTGTTTCCATATTTGCATATTTAATAGACGGTAAGAACTTCTTGACTACTGGAACTGGCCCCAGTGTTACACAGAGTATTGGCTGATTTCGCAGATTTGTAATCGCCTGTAAGCCTTGGTCATTTAGGAGGGCGTCTGGTTCCTCGAGACCGAGCTCACTTGATGAACGCAGGTTCAAGATTGAAACGAGCGGTGCAAATGGCCGCGCCCTGCTAAATGGTGTATCTTCAGGAGCCCAAATTGCAAGCACTTCAGCCTCCGTGTCAGTAATTTCCAAGCGCTCCTTCAATTCATCTGGTAAATCAATGCGCCCATCTGCTGAATATTTTTGTTCCGCATACTCCTTGCCAAGGACCCTCTTAATACCAATTTCCTCCATAAATTTATATTGCTCAACGACTTTCTCCTTTGCAGTCATGGCAAATAAATCACTCCATTGTGTGGAGCTTTGAGGGATGATTTGTTGGTCACCGATGCGAACTGCCTCACGGAGATTGGCTATCTTTGAAACACCATTTGCCAGGAGCTGCCTGCGCTTATTTGGGAAACGGATGAGCTCATCAATGAGTTTCATGACAAATAGATTTGCAACAGAGACAACCTGATCCTTTGGTAACTTCTCAGGACCCTCGAAAACTGTTCCAAGTGATGTTGTTTCTGGTATATGAAGCAGACAACGGCCACCACCACCTGCGAGATTTAGATTATCAATGCTTGATACATTACTATTAGACAGCCGTTCAGACGATTCGCTATCAGGGGGGAGCTCAGATAATTCGCTATTAGGGGTGTAATCAGCCGAGTTACTATTGCTACCTGCCTCATTGCTGTTGCTACCTGCCTTGTTGCTGCCTGCCTCATTGTTGTTTGAGAACAGCCCGCTTGATTCATCGTTGTTGTTGGAGAACAGTCCGCTTGATTCATCATTGTTATTGGAGAACAGCCCGCTTGATTTGTTGTTGCTATTAGGCGGGCGTTCTGCTGATTCTGATTCTGCCTTTGCATTTACTGCAGCCTCTTCTGCAGTTGGTGCGACAGTTAGGGGTGGTGTGGGAACTGTTGCAACCATGGAGGCTGGGGCTGGCATATCCTCTGGACCTGCAACGGGCGGGGCTGATGCAGGGGTAGGAGCAGGTGCAGGAGCTGGGGCTGGTGCAGGGGCAGGAGTGGCTGGCATGGCCTCTGGGATAGGCGCTACAGGTTGTTCTGCAACAACTTCTGGTGCAGCAGGCACAGCTGTAGGTGGAGCAGACAGAGCTGGAGGTGGAGTTTCAGGCATAGCTGTAGGTGGAGCAGCAGACAGAGCTGCAGTTGATTTACCTTGTGCCCTTAATTGACGCAGACGTTCGAGTGCAGATGGCAAGGCAGATGCTGCAACAGCAGGCGCAGCAGATGCTGCAACAGCAGGCGCAGCAGATGCTGCAACCGCAGGCAAGGCAGCATCCTCAGGTGCAGCAGAGAGAAGCTGCTTGCGACGCTCACGTAATTGAGCAAGTCTGTCTGCAACTGAGGGGGCCGCAGCGGCAGCCGGCCCCGCAGCAGCAGCCACAATTTCATCATCCCCTGCTGTTACAACAGGCGCCCCTGCATCTGGGACCGTCTTCTCTGCAGGTATCTCATCACTCGCAGGGGATGATACAAACTCCCCATCATCATCCCTCCAAACACAGGACCCTGTGCAACTGCCAACATCTGTTATCAATCTGCAATTCTTCCTCTGGAACGAGGACGGGTGCAGCTCAACCTCCTCATCCGCACCCATCCAACTCCGCAACATCCCCCCTAACAGTATCTCCAACCGTTTCCGCTTCTCATAGAGTGGCAGCGGCCCCTTCATCGCCCCCTCTATAATTTCCTCAATCTGCCGCCTAACTGCCGAACCTGCGCTCTTGCTATTCATCCATTCCGCAAATGAGAGACGGAAATGCTGATATAATTCCTCCAACCGCGCACGCTTCTCCCTCAATACATTTAGGGGATTTGTGACAAATCGCGATGTCATCCGTTTATTAATCAGCAGCTCCGTTTCATCAAGCACCTCAATCGGCAAATTCTCAGTCTCCTCCTCACCCTCCTCAGACTCCCTAACTGGAATTAGGAGACCATTCTCCAGCTTCGCATATTTAATACGCTTCTTCTTCTCATCGCGCATCAGCGCTACTAGCTTATATCCCTTATAACTGCTGAAACGCTCCTGGAGTTTGCCATAGAATTCAATTGTCGCTGCAATCGTCGCCGGCTTATATTCTGTCATATCAAAATGCACCCCTAATTGCTGTGGAATGAACCCATCATCAAATACAGGGAATGTCACATAATTGTCACGCTCTCCAAATGTGACTGCATATATATGATTATAGGGGTCCCGCACAACTGTTTGCGGTAGAAATTCTACATTGACGACCGCTTCAGAGAGCGGCACCAAGTCGAGCTCCTTCTCTGTTGTTTGTGCAGTGAACATGCCATGGCCAGGCCCCTTGCACTGCTCGAAAAACTCATCCACACGCTTCTTCACAATTGGCGGCCAGGTGCCATAGAGTTTGGAGTATTCAGTTAGGGGTGCTTGGAGGGCGCGTTGGAATAGAATTGTGTTTTCGTGCACCGCGATTTGTTTGCCGACGGCAGGCTTGTTTTCAGTATGGACGAGGAGTTCATAGACGCCGGCCGTATCACGTGTCATAAATGCAATATCAGCCTTCTTGTGACGGTCTACATTGACACCGAGGGAGGGGCATCGGACCTTCAGCTTCTGCGCGAGCAACGCCTCATCTGCCCCCGCATCTCCTGCGAAACCTCCAGGGAGTGTATCGGGAAATTCGAGGACCACAATATGGATACCGCGAGGGGCCAATGGCCCAGGCTCGGCCAAAATTGGCGTCAAATGCCGCAGCTCCTTGCGTTGCTCAGGGTCGTCAAGGAATGCACGGAAACGCGCCCATGCAAGGAAGAGGCGCGTAATTGCCGGCGCATTCTTATCCGTCATATCAACCTGTAAATTCCGCCGTGCCCAATTCTTCAACACTGGGCGAGGTGGAGGATTGTCAGCCGGCGTATAGAATTCATTGACCAAGTTGCCATAATGACTGAAGAGGAAAATCTTCGGCGTATATGCATTCTTCAATGTGACACGCACCTCATCTGCCGAGTTTTTGAAGAGTAGTGGGGCAACGGCAGATAGGAGGGATTCGTTCGGATTACTGTTATCAATGCCGAAGCGCAGGAAGCCAGTCGCAGTCGGCGTCAGCTCCTGTTTTGTCCGCAGCACGAGCCCGTCCGATTTCTGTGAGAAATACTGGTCAAGTCCCGCGCTCAGCAGGCCGAATCGTGCAGGTCGCAGGGGATATTTATCCTGCTTTTTAATGTAGCTTGTAGGGAGTTTTTCGAGGGCGACGCGGAATTCGACCGCCGTGCCGAATGCGATATCGGCGTCCTCATCCTCAGGGTGGAATTCCTCGCCCTCTGCCTCCTCCTCCTCGGCTACAGCCGGTATCTGGAATGACTTCATATGCTTGAACGGTTTGTCAGTTAGGCGAATGTTTGTCTTGTTCTCCTTCACATAGCAGCATGGCAGGAAGAACCCATCAGGGTGGTTCGTATTTTTGAGGAAGCCGATGAAGGTGTGCTGTTTTCCGCTCGACTTGTTCGGCTTTCGCGACACAACCGTCGGTCGCTCATTTGGCTTCCTCTTCGCCTTGTTCTCAGACTCCTTTGTAATAAGCGTGCCGTGGCAAAACGGGCATGTATTCAGGTCCTTCGGCGCCCCTCGACGGTCCTTCTTACTCACGAAATCGCGTGGCCGCACCATAATACGGTCATATAGGCAGAAGAGGGGCGGGCAGAAATAGTAGTTCGGCCGTGCAGGATTTGTGCCAAATTTCATAATTGTATAGACTTCCGAATTGAGAGGCGGCCGCTCGGGCTCCTCATCCTCCTCAAACGGATATACAATGAAATAGACATCATCATCCTCATAAATGTTGCGCATTACCTGATATTCCTCCTTTGTGAGAATGGCGGGCTGCTTATCATCGGTGGCAGCACATTGGCGCGCATAGGAATTGCTCTTCACTTTCGGAGTAAATACGAAGAGTTTATTATCGAGCTTTTCAAGGCGATTGAGGAACCAGCGATTGAGTTTGATATCGGGAATTTTAGTGGGTGGTTTGGAGCCTGGTCGCAGACTGGCCGAAATTTGCTCATCCTCCTCTTCGCCGGCCTCGGGCTCATAGGTTTTCCCTTCAGGGGCCGCAGGGGTCGGCGCTGCTGCCGCCGCTGCAGCTGCAGCGGGAGATAATCCAGGCCCCGTCCCCTCACCGTCATCATCATACTCAAATTCACCACGACCCTCCAAATCATCCTCCTGGGGCCGCATAGCCGCCGCTGCGGCATCCTCCTCTGCGCCCTCCTCCAACGCATCCTCATCCCTAACTGCGGCCCTCTGCACCTGCATCATTGACTCCTCCAGCTCCTCAGACTCCTGTGCATCAACCTGCAAATCCTCTGCCGGCACCGACAAAAGTAGCGCTAACATTGTATAAATCCGCTGCAAATCATCAAATGACTTTACACGATATATATCAATTGTATATGATTGCAGGCCACTAAAAATAAGGATGTCGGTGCCTGGATGATTGGATTCAATAAACCGTTTGCTATAAGGATAGCGAGATGTATATGCTTCCAATTGTTTTTTATACTCTGCTAATTGCGACTTTGCCTCAAGTTCATTAATACCAAATTCACGCATTGCTGCAACAATAATTGGGGTTTCTGCTGTGACCTGCTCTCGATTGAGTCGTGTTACAATTTGTGAAAAGAATGCATATATAGGACTCTCTTCCTTAAATAAAGAAACTGCCTTGTAACGTAGAGCAATTATGGGCGTTTCACCTTCAAGCGGAACAATTTCTTGGAAGAAATAGGAAAAGAATGCAAGACGTTGGCGAATATCCTCTTCAGTGAGGCGCTCAGATTCTGGGGGAAGTTGGACACGAATACGCAAGTTCGTTTCATAGAGCTCAGGTGCTTCGAGTTGAATAGGGAAGCCTTCGAGGCCTTCAAAAATTACCTTCTCAAAGTTGACTAAATCCTGCTCGACTTCAAGAAGGGGTGCCGGCTTCGCAGGTGCTAAAATCAGATTCGCCGTGCCATCCTCATAGAGGCGCACGGTAATATATTGAGGGATGACGCCTGGTGCTTCTTCTTTTAGGAGGATTTTCATCATCAATACATTGCTGTCTGCCACGGGCGATTCTTCGCTACCCCAAACAGAGAGGGTATCAATGTCAATAGATGGCACGGGTGCCACACCAGTTACGTGGATTTTCACAACAGGGCTGCCATCTGTGGGAATAACGCGGAAAAATGGCCGACGCTCATTTACATGTGCATTGTAGAACACGGACTCCACTCCCTGGAAATTCTCCAGCTTCTCCACATAATTGAATTGGACATATTTGAATCCCTCCAACACATATTTGAAGTTCTGTGTATAACCGCCTTGTAGAAGTTCAGCCACATCACTGAGCTGTCTATTACGGCCGCGCACATATTCAGCCAGCTGCTCTGTAAACTCATCATCTGCTGCGGAGGCAGTGAAAGGGCCCTCTTCCTTAATTAAAGGGAAATACATGCGATATTTGCCGTTCCATGTGCGCTCGGATGGCGGGCTTGCATCGCCACGGAGTTGCAAGGCACTCTGAAGGGAGAAACAATGGAAGAATGGCACACCCGCTGGGAAATGTGCCTCAAGTGATTGACGACCAGACACCTCCACTTCGACGCTCATTTTTGCCCCCGTGGAGTCCACAAAGTTCTTATCATATTTACTGGACGGAATGAGATTCAACGGCGATTTCAAATAAATAACCTGCAGACCCTGTTTGCGCTTCTTCTTACTCTCGCTGGAAGACCTATACCAGTTATTATCACTCAAATACATGCTCTCAGCAGATGGCTCGGCATCAGGATTCGATCTGTCATACCCCATAAATGTAAATTTGGGCAGCCAATTACGGGCGGTCCGCTCCCCGTATTTTGTATATATATGCTCAAATAGCGCATATTTAACGTCTAATAGGGTCGAAAATGGATATAGTTGGAAGAGCTCAGTATTCCATTTGCCGGCATGATAATATGCAACGCGGACAGGAGGAAACTCATTATCAAGAGTCGGAAGAATCGATATCTGTTTTATTTGTTCAAATATCGATAACTCCTCCTGCTGCTCGGGACTCGGCTCAGCTGACATCTATACTGTAAAATGCGGAGCATTTATACTATTCCAAAATGAACATATGATACAGTTCCTAATTGCTGCAATTAGGGACTGTATTATACCTTAAATTATATTAATTATAGAACAATTTTCCCAAATTAAATGTTGAGCCGGCGCCTCCTGCAGGAGCATGCTCTTCATCTTTTGATTGGTCATATGTCGGCTGGTCAGTTATGGAGACACCGCAATAAGGGACAGGGTGGGCGGCAAAATTAGTATGCTGATAGATGCCTTTGGCCTCCGCCTCTTTGAGAATCCATGCAAAGTTGTTCCAGAAATCGGGGCCGTGGCCAATTGATTCGGTCATACAATGACCAAGTTCATGGAGTGTGACAAATGTCATGATATTCTCGTCGACGAGGCTCTCGTCACCTGCCTTCCGCTGTCGGAGACATAAGTGCATTGTCTCTCCCTTATTTACACTATAGGAGGTGTGCTCCGCTTCGGGGGTAGCTTCAATTAGGCGGGCCGGCTCTGCAATGAAGTTCTTCATGAGACGTTTCACCTGCGGCTTGTCTGGGTATGTTGCCTGGAAATGCTCAATGATGCGAATGAGGCGTATGCGAAGTTTGGCAAGTAGGTCAGCCGCCTGCTGTTTATCGGGCATGTCGCGGACCCTATATGTCTTGCCGTCAACAGTGGACCTCACATCCGTGAGCGGATACTGGCCACCACCGACTATTCCTTTCAAGAACGACCCTATGCCACTCATACTAATGTAGGACGGATTTTCTAATTGGATAAACAATATGGAAACCCATCAGGTATAGGCTCGCTATTAGGATATGGCATAGTATCAATATATTCAGATATATTAAATTCTTGCTCTGTATAGCTGGGACTATCTAAAAGTGCATGTAGGTCGTCATACATTTGCTTCTTTTTTGTCCAATTATGGCGCAGACCGATTCCATTTGGTGTATTTAGAACTTCTGGCTTATATATATTAAAATGAGCTGCGTTATTTAAAATATAATAGTTATAATAATATTGGTCAAATGGCCAAGTATTATAATCGAACGCATTTAGTTTTTCTGTAATATAGTTTACTAGTTCTGAAATCATGTTTTGTGTATAATTATTTACTTTTAGGATGAATGAGCCTGAATTGACAAAGGAGCAGTCTTTGATGTATGTATCACGAGAGAAGCATCCATGTTTTTCAGGAGAATCGAGTAACTGATTTACAATTGTGCGAATGATTGACGGGTTCTGAATCCATGCATCACTGTCCAAAAAGATGACTGCATCATCGGCTGATGTTTTGAAGTAATCATTTAAGGTGAATATTTTGCATGTTGCAGGGTGATACTGTGTTGTATATTTCTCCTCAATTGACAAATATCTATACTCATATCCTAAATGTGCGGCAGCTCTTGAATTGACTTCCTTCGAAAGTAGAAAATAATCAAGCGTAGGTCGGTTTTCCGCTTGTATAATTGCGACTTTTGGCAGCATTATTTAATTTATAATCAAAAATAATATAAATTATATAATTAATTGCAATTAGGGGTTGGGTGCCCAAGGTTGTGCTCCTTAACCGATTTCGAGGGGGCGACGGTTCATGTCGGGCTCGATTGTGGGCACATTGAAGATGGACACAGGCATCTGGGGGTTCGGGGGCTCGCTGCGCAGCTGCAGGTTGGCGTTGCGCATGGACTGGCCCACAGTGTTCACACCGATGAGTGCGCCGGCGCTCAGGAAGTTCTTGCCCTTCAGGGAGCCGGTGCCCATGGGGTTCTGCTGTGCCCACACGCTGTTGGGGTCCTTGGGCAGCAGCTCGCTGGGTGTCAGCTGGTCGCGGGGGTAGCAGCCAGCCGGTGCCTCTGCATTGCCGAACTGTGCAGGGCCCTCATAGCCGGTCACATCACCAGCACCGGATGCCACATTGGGGTTGCCCATGGTGGCAGCGGCCTGGCCAGCACCCGCGTTCTCATTGGCAAAGCCCTCCTGCTGCAGCAGCTTCTTCTCAGTGTTACCAACGGATGCAGGGTTCATCTGCTGGTTTGCGAAACCCTCGGAGCCACCCTGAGGGGGCATTGCGGAGCCCGCCTCAGGAGCCACCGCAGGAGGCATAGGGGGCATAGGAGGCATCTTCGGGGCGAGCAGTCCAAAGAGTGTAGGGTCCATCAGATAAACGGCGCCAAAAACCAGAATTATAACTAAAAGAACTGTAAAAATGGTTGTGCCATCCATTGCCATTTGTATCTGTAATATGTTGAGGCTAGATTTTTGATGTCAATTGCACATAAATGAGGCGCAAGCTGGCCCAGTGCGACTTACATGATACTTTCGCCATCGGTAGTCTCCCCATCATCGTCCTCACTGCCGTCGGACTCATACTCCCCATATTTGGCAATGTATCGCTCAAGGGCCCTCTCTGCGCGGACCGTCGCCAATTTTGCCCGGAGACGTGCCTCCTCCACACGCTGTCGGTCCCGAAACTGTCTGTCGGACATTCTATGGGCCGCCGCGCTACCGGAACCAATCGTTAGCTCCTTTTCGGCCCCCTCTGCGTCCTCAATGTCTGACATCTCGATTATTCCACCCGACTCCTCTACAATTTCCACAGAACTACGAATACTTGCGCCATCATCCTCCTGAACCTCGACGGCAGGTTGCTCTACATTCCATACGAAGTTGAGCTTACCATTTTTAATGTGAAATTCCACAGGATTCAGAACAAGAGTATAATTGGATGCCTCTCGGCCGATTGCAGGGGCGGCCGGCATATTGAGAAATTCGTGATTGAGGATGCGAACATAGGCGGCGGGCGCATGACGTTTGACAAACAGTTTGGCATTCTCTTCGAGGAAATATGTGAGAAAATCAACAATATAAGAATGGTATTCCCCATCACGGGCAATTAGAGTGGCGACTTCTCCTTTGAGGGCCCCTTCTGTGAGAGATAACAAATAGACAACCATATCATGTGGGGCATGCGTGACTGGGAACCGATAAAATGTGCTGAGGGCACCATTGACGGTTGTTTTTTGGATTTCGGGTGCAGCGCATTTCCAATCACCGACTTGCACGGCAGCAGCAGTAGCCATTTCTGATTGTGTAAATGTTCGCTCGCGTTTAGTATAAACACATCCCAGGAAATGGATGCAGCAGCCGCAGCCGCCGCCGCAGCCGGTATTGATGAGAAGAAATTTGCATGGCTCAAACCTTATATTGAACGGCTCGTCATCATGTTCAAGGCCCACGATATCCAACAATGGCTCCAAGTCTTCCTAATTGACCCGGTGCTCCAATATATCATGAATCGATTCTTTGCATACTTCCTAATTGCCCTTATTTGCTTCGGTGCTATTCTCATTTTTGTAATATTAACATTCATAATTCTCATTTTTAGGACAAAGCAGCATTCATGCCCAATGTGTCATAGGGAGGCGTGAACGCCTCCCCTGAGCGCAAGGGCTCCGCCTCTTGCTGTCATAGGGAGGCTTGATAGCCTACTCTGAGCGCAGGGGTTACACCCCTGCTGTCATAGGGAGGCGTAAACGCCTCCGCTGTTGAGCACAGCGTTCCAAATTCTAGCAATTAGTGGTTAGAGACAAATAGCAATGTCGCAACAACCGCCTATGTCCGGTGGAGCTGCAATAGTGGCAGGTGCGAGCAATGATGCAAATTTCCCAACATGGGTCCGTAATTGGATACATTATGAGCAACTTGCATCGAATCTTTATAAACAGGCAATTAAGGCGCGGGAAGTGCGTGACAATTATGAGGGGCAGATTTTGACGAGCTTGGAGAATCGTAAAATGCTCAACGCCACCTTGCAACTGAAGCAAGGAAAATATGGATTTGTCCAGGAGACCCACACTGCTCCATTGAGTTTGACAAATATTGAGGGAATGCTGCATTTGTATTTTCAGGCAAAAGGTGCACAGGGACGCAATGAAACTGGGGAGATTATGGCATTTATTAAGCAACATCGCCAGCAGACGTATAAATATAAGCTGAGGAAGGTGAATGACCCTGCTGCGGCGCTTCCGTTACCGCCGGCCGACAATTAGGAGGCCAGGCGTTGGTGGTAGGCAACCGCCGGCCGACAATTAGGAGGCCAGGCGTTGGTGGTAGGCAACCGCAGGCCGACAATTAGGAGGCCAGGCGTTGGTGGTAGGCAACCGCCGGCCGACAATTAGGAGGCCAGGCGTTGGTGGTAGACAACCGCCTGACCAGGCCTAAGGTATTTTGCAGCCTATTAGAGTATAGCAATTAGAGGGATTTGATGAGCAAGGCGGAGATGAGCGAGGTGGCGAAGAGTTGTTGGAAGGTTGCGAAAAGTGCGAAGGCGCCTGCGCTGTTGGAGATGATTCAGCGGCAGCATATTGCAGATGCTGAAGAACGAAAATGGCGCGCATTCTGGGAGGGTCCTGTGGAATTTGAGCGCACTGGTGTGACCATCCTACGTCATGAGTGGGTGCATGATTTTATTGAAGAATTGAACACGTCAGTTAGGAGTGCTGGGTATATTTTTGCATATTCTGTTCAAAAGATGCGACGGCGTTTCATGTATTGGCTACATGCATTGGCGACGCTTGGCTGGGATGCACCGCCACCACCAATGTATGAAGGACATCGAAACAAGTGGGAAGATTTTGATGCATTTGACCATAAATTTGGATATAGTTATTATTGGATTTGCCTCGTTGATAAATGGAAAACTGTCGATATGATTGAGACATATGAGGATTGTTTGAAGGCGCAATTAGAGGAGTTCGTGTATAATAACATTGACACTGCAAATTCACCGGCCATTCAGGAGGCGGATGAGTTGGAGAGGGCGCTTGATGAGGCTGATGCGGAAGAGGACGGGCGTCATGATGATAAGAAACGTGATGCTTATTATCAGGATGCTGGTTATTATAAGGG
>JACCDO010808158.1_pt1 | contig 11755 bp, 16 predicted proteins | sample 7446101 | NCBI WGS metagenome assembly JACCDO01 (sample SAMN15323440, study PRJNA562643) | freshwater metagenome | isolation source: river surface water | place: USA:Blue River Watershed | collected 2017-08-16 | reverse complement strand
TACTTTAACTTCTGATGTAAAGCGTTTCTTCACTCTTTTGCTCATCTAAGTTGTTCTCCTACTCATAAAAGTAGGACTTGTAGTGACCGCCCGATGACTACAGAGGTCCTACACAATTATTTAACTTATATTCTAAAAAGTAAACTGATATGTTATGGTTTTGATCCAGCTAAATAAGAGTAGTAATTTCTAGGACCCATTATGCACGATATTTTAGACGTTATTCGCAATATTGACGAATTATACGAAAACAATACTAGCCTTTCTATCTTAAAGGATTTTGAGCGTGTTTTAGAAGAAATGGATTTATACGCTTATGAAAACTGGGAGGACGGCGAATTAGCCTACGGTCCACAAGTTGATCGCCACTGGATCACAGCAGGCTTTATGTGGCCGGAGAAAAATATGCCCAACCCTGTTGCTGCAAAACGCTTACAGGATTTAGGATGCAAGATCAAGTATCAACGCAGTCACTTAATAGAGCCTAGAAGAATAAGAACTCCAGAAGACATTCGCCCAGGAACAAAAAAAGGTAAGTTAGACAGAAAACCAATTTGGATCGTTGAAATACAAATGCCAAAGAAAATTGCATTTGATATGTATAGAGGTTACATGGACAAGATGAAGGCCGAATCTCAACCAACTGATACAGATAAGAAGAAACAAGCTGCACAACCTGGAATGATGCCACCAGGTGGTGGTATGCCTCCAGCAGGTGCAATGCCTCCACCAGGCGGTGGAATGCCGCCAGCAGGTGGGCCGGCAGCAGGAGCTACACCAGCAATGCCAGGAGCACCAGTGTAATGATTAACGAAAGTTTACGAGCATCGGATCTTAGAGGGTTCATTAAAAAGATCATAGAAGTTGATGCATTTAAAAGCAAAATAGGCGACGATGAAGATATTGTTACTATATCATTTACTGTTGACCACGAAGACCCTGCAAAAGATTTAGAAAATTTTATTGAAATGGGTTTTGATTTTGTTCTTGATGCTGATGTAAGCCCTGGAGAATTAGACGACGGGACCTATAGAGTTTATGTTGAATTAGAACGCAGTCGACATGTTCCAGAACAAATTAGAGAAATTTTAGACGGTGTAGAAAAAATTTCTGATATTAAAAATTTTAAATTTAGATATTTTAAAAATTTTAAAAGTCAAGAAGCAACTGTAGACAATTTAAAAGCAGCTATTCCGCTTGATAAAAATAGTTACGAAATTGCCACAGAAAGAAATAAAGTTGATAATTTTCAAGAATTTTTTAGTCGCAGTTATGTAGATGACATCAAGCTATTAGATGAATCAATTAGTTTTAAAAAAATCTACGGAGACAAAATTATTTTTAACATTGTCACTAGCGGCAGTAAAGACGAAGTTTATTCATCTTTACAAGGACCCATTATGCTTGAAAGTAAATCCATGTCAGAAGTTATGTTTCTTTCAAAGTATATTGGCAATTATAATATAACAAAAGTAGGTGATACATTTGTATTTGAAAACAACGGATGGGCCGTTGCACTTGAAAGGAAAGAATAATGAGTGGATTTGAATTTGAATTTACATTAGCAAAATTTAAAAATTGTGTAGGCGGAAACCCTCCACACGCCGATCACTGGTACGAAGCATTGTGTCAAATTTTACCAGATTATGACATCAATACAGTGCCGCGTGTTGCAGCATTCTTAGCACAAACAGCACACGAGTCAGGCGGTTATCGTGCTATCAAAGAAAATTTAAATTACAAAGCAGAAAGTCTAATGCGTGTTTGGCCCAAATACTTTCCAACTTTAGATGTTGCTAAACAATATGCACACAATCAAGAAATGATTGCAAATAGAGCATACGCTAATCGCATGGGCAACGGGGACGAAGCTAGCGGCGATGGTTGGAAATTTTGCGGACGTGGTCTAATTCAACTAACTGGTAAGAGTAACTACTCACGTTATGCTGAAAGTTTAGAAATTAGTTTAGACGAAGCAAGTGAGCATTTAACAACTTTTGAAGGTTGCGTACAAAGTGCTGCTTGGTTTTGGGAAGCAAACAATTTAAATCAGTGGGCAGATAAAGGCGATATGTTGACTTTAACAAAACGTATCAACGGTGGAACACTTGGATTAGAAGATCGTATTAAACACTACAATCACGCAATCCACGTTCTTGGAGATTAACATGTTTTGGATAGTGAGTTGGATTCCTGATAGTATGTTGGCTTATGTGGTTAACATATTATTAGTTGTAGGTGCTGTTAGTGCATTTTTATCTTTCTTTATTATCCACCGAATCGTTAGATGGTTCCCAGCACTTGCACCGTATCATCTTGTAATACAAGTGATTAGTGCTGCACTACTCGTGGCTGGTCTTTATTTTAAAGGCGGATACGGTGTTGAAATGATGTGGCGCGAACGTGTTGCTGAACTAGAAAAGAAAATACAAGAATCTGAAGAACGAGCTAAACAAGTTAACGAAAAAATAGTAGTCAAATATAAAGATCGAGTAAAAGTTATTAAAGATACACAGGTTGTTGTGCAAGAAAAAATTAAAGAAGTTGAAAAACTTGTAGATGCTAAGTGCGAAGTAGCACCAGAAGCTGTTAACATTTTAAACGAAGCAGCTAAAAAACCTGAAAGAGGGCAAAAATGAAAACAGTCCTAATTTTAGCAACTACATTGGCATTAACAGGTTGTTTTTCTACACCAGTTAAAAGAACCTTTCCAGAAGTTCCAAAGGAACTAATGGAACTCTGTCCTAATTTAAAAGATGTTCCAGAAGGAACAACTAAACTTAGCGACGTATTACGAGTCGTTACAGACAACTACAGTCAATACCATGAGTGTCAATTTAAAAGTGAACTCTGGAAAGAATGGTATGAAACCCAAAAACAAAATTTTGATAGCGTAAAGTAAATAATCGAAAGGAGCGCAAATGGCATTACACGATTCAATCTTAAAGATGATCAACAAAGAACCCAAAGATCCTGATGCACCAAAACCAGCACCAGGAAGTCGCAGTGAACGCGAAGCAAAAATTAAAGACAAGGCAGGTATGGTTATTTCTGTATTTGCACTATTTTTAGCAGTTAACAGCTGGTACGGTGGTAAATTATCCAGCACAGTTTTAAACAACACCCTAGGAGCAAACAACGCCTGGGCACAGTATCAAGCAAAAAATAATCGTTTAGTTAGTTACGAAATTGCTAGTAAGACTACTAGCGATCCTAAACTCAAAGCAGAGTTTAAAGCAGAAGCAGAGCGTATGGATGCCGATAAGAAAGAAATTGCTGTCAATGCACGTAAGATGGAACACGAGAGAGAAGTAGCTAAAAAATCTAGTCCGTGGATTGGATATGCTAGTACAGCATACCAGCTGGCCATTGTTGTATTATCAGCTAGTATTCTTGCTGTCAGTATGCCAATGTTCTGGAGTAGTTTTGTAGTAGCAGGCGTGGGCATCTTGTTAAGTGCTCAGGGCGTCTTTCTATTTTTATAATTAGGAGTAATTAAATGTCAACAGCAGAAGAATACGCAAAAATGAGCGATGCTGAAAAGAAAAAAGAAGACTGGATGAACAGCAAATGGCGCCCGATGATGGGCTGGCTATACATGGGTGTTTGTGCATTTGACTTTGTTCTATTTCCAATTATGTGGAGTATGTTACAGGCCGTAATGAAAGTAGGAACAATTACACAATGGCAACCTTTAACCTTACAAGGTGCAGGTTTGTTTCACATTGCAATGGGTGCGGTACTAGGTATTGCAGCATTGGGTCGTACACAAGAAAAATTAGCAGGAGCAAATAATGGCGGAGCAACACAACCAGCAGGCTTTAGCGTACCTGCGCCAGCACCAAGCAGTTTCTCAGCACCAGCTGCGCCAAGTGTCCCAGCACCAAGCGCCGCAAGTGGCTTTGGCGGAGGCGGCTTTGGAGGCGCATCTAGCCCAGCACCAGCACCAAGCTTCGGGGGAAGTTTTGGTTCATCAGCACCAATAGCGACAACAGCAAGTGGTAAAAAGATTGTCCCAACAGACGATCCAGTTCTATAAAGGAAACATAAAATGAAAAAACTATTAGCACTTTTAGCGTTAACATTAACAACCACAGCATTTGCTGGAGGTGAAGTAAAAGAAGTCTGTAAAGATAAAGTAGATAAAGCTGGTAAAGTTGTAATGGATAAAAAAACTAATAAACCTGTACAAGAGTGTAAAAAAATTAAAGTACACAAAAAAGTAGAAGGTGAAAAGGTTCCAGAACCAGCCAAAAAGAAATAATCAAAATTTCAAAACCCTTGACAGGTCAGCTTAAATATAGTACTATCTATATTAACTGACCTGTTTTTACGACTATGCAAGATTATTATTCAATTTTAGGTGTTGCTCCTGGCGCTGGACCAGACGAAATCAAACGAGCTTATCGAAAGTTGGCCAACCAACATCATCCCGATAAAGGCGGTGATCAGGCCAAATTTAAAGACATTAGTGTAGCATACGACACTCTAAGCGACGGACAAAAACGTGCCGAATACGACCAAATGCGTATGGGCGGACCGCAGGTTAGATTTCAAACAGGCGACTTTCAAGACTTTGCCGATATGTTTGGTGGAACATTTGATCCGTTTGGGAACAGATCAAATCCGTTTTTTGATGTATTTGGTCGTGGGAGGAAAAATCGCGATTTAAATATCCAGTGTCAAATTTCTTTACTAGATTCATTTTTAGGAAAGCAATTAGAAGCAAATTACAAACTACCCAGCGGTAAATCACAAACAGTTGTAATTAACGTGCCTGCTGGTATAGCACACGGTGAAACTATTCGATACCAAGGTTTGGGCGACGATACAATGCCAAACATGCCCCGAGGAAGTTTAAATGTTACGATTGTAGTATTACCTGACCCTAATTTTAGAAGACAAGGCGACGATCTTTATACTACCGTTCATATTAATCCTATAGAAGCAATGATTGGTTGTAGGAAACGAGTAAAATATATTACAGGTGAAGAAAAAGAAATTGATATACGGGCTGGTGTAGAATCTGGAATAGAGTATGCTAGTAATGGATACGGGTTTTCAAATCCTAGGTCAGGCGGGAAAGGCCGCTTTGTTATTTCTGTAAACATCAGAACTCCGTCTATTAACGATCCGGATCTTATAAAGAGACTAAAAGATATTAACAATGAAATTAGTATTAGATCCTGATCCAATTTTAAAAGAGCGGGCCCTTGAATGGGACTTTTCTGTAGATACAAACGCCGAAGAAGTTGAAACAGAGATGATCAAAATTATGAAAACCTTTTTAGGCAGAGGACTAGCAGGAAATCAAGTAGGATTGCTAAAACGAGTATTTGTAATAAAGCTAGATTCGACGGGCGAAACGCTGGCTATGTTTAATCCAAAAGTTGTTGAATCTAGTGATTCAACACAAACTGGAGACGAAGGATGTTTAAGTTTTCCAAACTTATGGTTAAAAGTTAAACGTCCAAATAAAATTAATGTCGAATACCTTGACAAGCAGGGTAAAGAATGTAAAATTACACTAACTGGCATCGATGCGAGGTGTTTTTTACATGAATTGGATCACCTCAACGGTGTTGTGTTTACAACAAAAGTAACTCCTATGAGTTTATTATTAGCTAGGAAAAAACAAAGGATAAAGTAATGGTAGAACCAAGTGATAACCTACAAGCAGTATTTGAAAAAGCAATCGAAACTGCTAAAAAATTACACCACGAATATCTAACAATTGAACACTTATTGTTTGCTATTCTAATGGAGGAAGGATTTAATAAGACTCTCCAGGGTTATGGTACTAACGTAGACGAACTAAGAAAAAAACTTGCGAACTACTTGCAGACAAAATGTTTCGAAATAACTGTAGAAGATGTAGTAGTAAAGCCTAAAAAAACTCAAAGCGTTGAAAGAATACTGAATCGTGCATTTACGCAAGTATTGTTTAACGGCCGCCAACGAATTGAACCGGCAGATGTGTTTCTAGCTATGATGAGCGAGAAGCGTAGTTGGGCATATTATTTCATTCAGCAATCTGAAATCGATAAAGATAAATTTGCAGATTACCTTAATAATGCAGTCGAAGACAGTGGGGAAGAAGAAGATCCAAGAGAGGGCATGTCTACTAAGGCCCTAAATGCCTTTACCACTAACTTGAACGAACAAGTTAAGAAAAATAAAATTGATCCAGTAATTGGAAGAGTAGAAGAGTTAGAAAACATTGCGTTGGCAATGGGGCGTCGAAGTAAAAATAATGTCATCCTTGTGGGAGATCCTGGTGTAGGTAAGACTGCTATAGCAGAAGGACTTGCTTACAATATTGTTAAAGGTGCTATTCCGGAATTCCTTAAAGACTATACTGTTTATAATCTAGACATAAGCTCAATGCTTGCTGGTAGTAAATATCGAGGAGATTTTGAAGAACGTTTCAAAGCTGTATTAAAGGGTCTAAGCAAAAAGGGCAAAACTATTTTGTTTATCGACGAAGCACACATGATTAGTGGTGCAGGGTCGGCAAGTAATAGTGCCAATGATCTTGCCAACATGATGAAACCTGCGCTGTCTAAAGGCAATATTAAAGTTGTTGCTTCTACAACGTGGGAGGAATACCGCAAGCATTTTGAAAAGGATCGTGCGTTAATGCGCCGATTCCAACGCATCACCGTCGATGAACCAACACAAGAAGTTACACTACAAATCCTCAAAGGACTTAAAAAGTACTATGAAGGATTCCATAATGTTAAAATCAAAGACGATGCTCTGCAATCAGCTATTAAACTTTCTGTTAAGTTCCAAACTGATAAAAAGCTACCAGATAAAGCAATTGATCTAATCGATTTGGCCTGCTCACGATTTAACTTAAAGTTATCAGACGATAGAGTAGTAACAGAAAAAGAAATCGAATACGAACTAAGCAAAGTTGTACAACTGCCAGAAGAAGTCGTCAGCGAAACAGAAAGCCACAATCTAGCAACATTGCAAGACAAACTTCAAAGAGAAGTGTACGGGCAAGACCTTGCACTACAAGAAGTTGTTGACAGAATTGTTGTAGCACAAGCTGGTTTGAAAAATGAAAATAAACCAATTGGATCTTTTGTGTTTATGGGCCCAACTGGTTGCGGTAAAACTGAAACTGCCAAGGCACTTGCTAAGAACTTAGGTGTTAAGTTGTTGCGTTTTGATATGTCAGAGTATCAAGAAAAACACAGTATTAGTAAACTAATCGGTAGTCCTCCTGGTTATGTAGGATTTGAAGAAAATGCTGGACAATTAATTACCAGTATTCAAGAAAGTCCAAATGCTGTTTTGTTGTTTGACGAAGTTGAAAAGTCGCATCCAGACGTATCAACTGTACTGTTGCAAATGATGGACAATGGTTTTATTACAGGTAGTAACGGTAAAAAAGCAGATTGTCGTCAACTGGTATTAATCCTTACAACTAATGCAGGTGCCGCAGAAGCTGATAAAAACGCTATTGGCTTCGGTAGTCAACAAAAGGAATACAGCGATAAAGAACTTAATAAATTCTTTACTCCAGAGTTTCGCAATCGTTTAGATGGTATCATTACATTTAACAAACTTGCAAAAGAAACTATGGTTAAGGTTGTTAACAAGTTTATCGAAGAACTAAAAGAACAGGTAAAAGATAAAGGCATTAAAATTAAAGCTGACAAGGATGCAGTTAATTGGCTAATTGAAAAAGGATTTGATCCTAAGATGGGTGCAAGGCCGCTGTCGCGAGTGATTGATAAAGAAATCAAACGAGATTTAGCTAAAATGATGCTGTTTGGAGATTTAAAGCAGGGAGGCTGGTTAACTATCAGCGTTGCTGATTCTAAATTAACTTTAATAGCAAAGCCAAAAACTCCTAAAGTCCCGTTGTTATCTATTGAATCAATTGATGCTGCATTGGATTATGGAAACGAAGACAACTAAGCGTCTGTTTAACGGAAAACATCAGTACAAACTAGTTTTAGTTTGTGCTGGTGCCAATTGGTTTAGGGGCGGAGATTGGGCTGGAACTTTAGATAATCTTAAAAAAATTACACTATCTGATTCTAAAAAAGGTCGCACTAGCATTAGCACTCAAGAAGAGTTAGACTATGCATTTAAACTACAAAATCAATTAAAAAAGTTTGATGATTTAGAAGTTAGGGTCGAAACTCCTTGGATCAGCATTTATACCAACACCAAATCTGTTGTTGATACGTTAATTAAACTGGATAAATCTAAAGTAAAATATGTTTGTTTGCCGCCAGGCAATAATCTATTAAACAATGACGTTATTATATTGCCCAAGATCAACTTTGAATTCAAAGTTACTCTAGGAAAAAGCGATTGCTCACAAACTGCTTTTATTGAATGGGCCGAGGGCAATAGTAAAGTAAAACTAACAAAAAGCTGTAAGCGAGAGTTAGCCCGTAATCGTAGTTGGGGCGGGACATACTTTTACATCACGGGTGAAAAGAATCTATTGCTGGCAAAAATGCACTTAGGCGGCTCAATAAACAAGGTTGAGCGCATAATCAAAGCCTGAACTGTAAATCCCATTTACGATAAATAGTATATTACCACAGAATAACTGTGGCTGTAATTTACGGGCTTGAAATATGAGAATTAGAGAACTGCTTGAGGGTAAAAAGTTTAACGATTTAGACTTTGTTACCAAAGATGAAAACGGTGAAAAAATTAACTTCGACCTTGTTGAAGATTTAACATTTTTCATGAACAACGACGATGATGTCTACAGACGCCATTTATATCCATCTATAATAAAGTGCATTGGTAATTTAAAATCTAAACGACAAACATCTCCATCATTCTTTGAATCAGCTGTTGAAAAAAGCTATTTAGATTACTTAAAAAAATACCCTATTCGCCATTTGTCAGATAGCCTAGAAAAAGAAGTGTTTGAAGAAGTTTGTAAAAAACTACACGACGAGCTTTGTAAGGATTATGACGAAGGAAAATATAAGGACTAATCTGTGTTACTTAGAGAATTGTTCTATGTTGAAAATGCGCCTGCTAAGAAAAAACTTGGCAGGGCATTTAACCACCTAGAAGATTTAGTTTTCTTTTATGGCAGTGAAGGAACATTAGAAGCATTAGATCACTTAAAAGAAATTGCAACAGCCGAAGGTGCAAAAAGTATAAGAATGAAATGGGACGGCAATCCTCAAATATACTGGGGCAGAGAACAAGCTGGTGGGCCGTTAGTACTTGCAGGCCACAACGGGTGGAGCCGTGGTGCAAAGTATTCCAATAAAAAAGATATCTATAACTTTATTGCCAACCAAAGCGGTAAACCTGGAACTCCTGAACAACAAGCTGAACGTCAAACATTTGCAAAACAATTTGCTAACCTGCATCCAATGTTTGATGCTGCAACTCCAAAAGAATTTGTTGGTTTTGTTTACGCAGACGGATTATTTTTACAAAGACCGCAATTAGGCCAAGACGGTGTGTATACATTTTGCCCAAACCCTAATAGTCAAACCTGCTATCATGTTAGATCGACCAGCGAATTAGGACAGCGTATTGCTGGCGCACAAGTAATGGTTGTTGGCCATGCATATTTTCCTTCGTTTGGCATGGACGATAGTGAACAAGAACCCATGGATGACTTTAGTATGTTTAATCAAACGCCAGGTCTTATTGTTCAAGGTCCAATTTATAATCAAGCAGAAGTTAAAATAGATACTAGAGAAATTGATCAAGTTGAAAATTATCTCAAACAACACGCATCTCAAATTGACGGATTCTTACAAGGTGTACCAGGATTAAGCGATTTAAAAGAAATTTTATACAAGTTTGTTAATCAAACTGCAAAATCGAAAAATTTAGATAATATAGGAACTGATTTATTTTTCCAGTGGCTCAGCGGTAGCGGTGTTAGCGGACCTAAGATGCAAAAAATTAATCAGCTAAGTCAACAATTTAACAGCGCATTGTCAGCAATTTTTACACTAGTAAGACAAATACAAGATATCAAAGACAATGTAATTGATCAAATTGAAGCAGGACATTCCGCTGATGTATGGGACACAAACGGAGAAGGCCGTGTTAGATATGCAGGCGCAAATAAAAAATTCGGTAATGTTAAATTCGTACCTCGTAAACGTTGGACACCAAAATGAGACTAAGAGAGCTATTTGAAAACATCTATGAAATAAGTGACGATAGCAAGCCGTTTGACGGCGGTTTAAAAACTATTGGCATTTGCTATGGACGCTGGAATCCTCCGCATAAAGGACACAAACATGTATGGACAGAAGCTAGTAAGAATCCTATATGGTTTGTTGGAACTAATCAATCAACTGAAGGTCCTAAAGATCCATTACCATATGAAGTTAAACTACAATGTATGGCCGCTGTATGGCCTAAGGTTGCGGGCCATGTAATCCCTGAACAAGATTTGTTTGTTATGGCCACGCACATTTACGACGAATACGGTGAAAATGTTCATTTAAAAGTTTATACAGACGAAACTTGGTTGGCAGCTGGTTTACAAAAATCCAATGGAGTAGAAGGCCAAAGACACGGTTATTATAAATTTTCACAAATTGAATGGAAAGAAACTAAACGTTTAGCCCGTGCCACCGATTTGCGAGATAGTGTGCGCAGCGGTAATAAAGCTAAATTTTACAAAGATGCTGGTATTCCGCCAGAAACTATGATCACTGTCGGAGAAAAATCTTATCCCTTATTTGATATTGTTGCTCATTACTTACTCAAGTACCCAGAACCCAAACCTAAAAAATCTGTAGCAGAAGGGTCGGCTGGAAAAGTTGGCAAGGGCGGAACAAAAACTATTGATAAAGAAAAGAAAGCTGCAATGAAAAATGCCGCCACTGTGCCTGGATTAAATATGGCAACTGGTAGTATGTATAAAAACTACAGGATGGGCATTGCACTTGCAGGTGCTCCAACATTTCCTACAAAAATTGAAGCAGACAACTGGATTGGCGGAGACCCGTTGATTAGCTCGTACACAGAAGAAGAATACGAAATGGTCAAGGCTGCAGCAAAACAAGTTGGCGCAGGTAAAATACAAAACTGGTCAGGCGACAGAAGTAAGGAAATAGCAGACGTAAATAAGACAAGCCCAGTAGCCAAACCTAAAAAGAACAAATACGGAGTTTAAAAGTGGAAGACGAAAAATATTTTGCAGCGTTAAAAACAGCATTTGCCAGTGAATATGCTTTTGCATTAAAAGCACAAAACTTCCATTGGAACGTTGAAGGTCCTAACTTTCCACAGTATCATGCTTTATTTGAAAAAATATACGATGAAGTTTATGGTGTCATTGACGACTTTGCAGAAAACTTACGTAAAGCAGGAACATATACACCGGCAAGTTTTTCAAGATTTAGTATGTTAACAGTAGTAGAAGACGAAACACAAATGTTAGATGAACGTGCAATGTTAACAGAACTGTACGAAGATAGCGAAAAGATGGCCGGTATTTTTAAAGCAATTTTCCAATTGGCTGAAGAGCGAGGCGAACATGGATTAAGCGACTTCTTTGCCGCACGTCAGGATGCACATAAAAAGCACAGTTGGATGCTAAGAGCAACATTAAAGTAATATGGACGAATTAGCTCAAATTAAATTGTTAGCTGGAGTAGTTAAACCTTTTCCAGGATTAAAAGAATATTCTATCGAAGACGGTAGCAATATTAGTTTGACTGGCAACGAAAAAGGCGAGCTAATGAAGAAGCATAAGATTCAGCCTGGAACTCCTGAATGGTTTCAG
>JACCDO010341960.1_pt1 | contig 11756 bp, 3 predicted proteins | sample 7446101 | NCBI WGS metagenome assembly JACCDO01 (sample SAMN15323440, study PRJNA562643) | freshwater metagenome | isolation source: river surface water | place: USA:Blue River Watershed | collected 2017-08-16 | reverse complement strand
GGCAGCACGACGGACCTGTGGCTGGGCAAGATCCAGCTGTCCGGCTACCAGGGCGCGAGCGATCTGAGCAAGGGCTCGGTGTCGGAGCTGCTGGTTTTCGACCATGTGCTGTCGCCCGGCGAGCAGCGGGTCATCGAGAACTACCTCGCCGCCAAATGGGGTGTCGGCACTGCCGTGGACCTGACGGGTGGCGCGCTCGGCACGGTGGCGCTGGACACGACGTGGACGGCCGCCAAGCTGACCTTCGGCACCAGCGCCGGCGAAACCCTGACAGCCACCTACACGGCCGCCTCCGCGCGCGGCACGGGCAAGGTGGACGCGGTCGTGTTCGGCGGCGACGGTGACGACGCGCTCAACGGCGCGGCGCGCGTCGACGCGCTGTTCGGCGGCGCGGGCAACGACACGCTGGACGGCAAGGCCGGCGCCGACTGGATGGTCGGCGGCGCCGGCAACGACACCTACACCGTCGACGACACCGGCGACACGGTCGTCGAAGACGCCAACGCCGGCACGGACCGCGTGCTGTCGTCGGTCAGCTTCACGCTGAGCGCCAACATCGAGAACCTCACGCTGACCGGCACCGCCGCCATCAACGGCGCCGGCAACGCGCTGGCCAACAGCATCCTGGGCAACAGCGGCGCCAACCGCATCGACGGTGGCACGGGCGCCGACACCATGACCGGCGGCGCGGGCAACGACGTCTACTTCGTCGACAACGCGGGCGACGTCATCGTCGAGAACGCCAGCGAGGGCACGGACGCCGTCTACGCCAGCGTCAGCTACACGCTGGCCACCAACGTCGAGAACATCTACTACATCGGTCGCACGGCCGGCACCATCACCGGCAACGCGGCGGCCAATGCGCTGTACGCGAGCGTCTACGCCGGCATCACGACAACGATGGCCGGCGGCGCCGGGGACGACCTCTACTACCAGCAGGCCGACAGCCTCGGCAACTTCAACCTCAACCTCAACGTCGTGGAAGCGGCCGGCGCGGGCACCGACACGGTCTACCTGCAGCGCACGACGAACAACGCGACGGTGCTGACCTACACGCTGGCCGCGAACGTCGAGAACATCGACATTTCCTCGTCCTACAACATCAACGTCATCGGCAACGCGCTGGACAACGTCATCACCGGCCCGAACAACCTCGGCACGCCCAACGCGGTGTCGCTGAGCGGCGGCGCCGGCAACGACACCTACGTCATCACCCTGCCGTTCACGTCCATCGTGGAGAACGCCAGCGAGGGCACCGACCTGATCCTGGCCAGCGTCGATTTCCGGCTGCCCAACAACGTCGAGAACCTGACGGCCAACAACCAGAACAACCTGAATCTCTTCGGCAACGGCCTGGCCAACACACTGACCGGCACCCAGGCCAACGAGCGCCTGGACGGCGGCGCCGGGGCCGACACGCTGACGGGTGCGGCCGGTGACGACAGCTATGTCGTCGACAACGCCGGTGACGTGATCACCGACACCACCGGGCTCGACAGCGTCGAGACCACGCTGGCGAGCTACACGCTGGGCGCCACGCTCGAACGCCTCAGCTTCACGGACACCGGCAGCCACACCGGCACTGGCAATGCGCTCGCCAACCTGCTGGTCGGCAACACCGGGGCCGACACGCTGTCGGGCATGGACGGCAACGACACGCTGTACGGCGGCGGCGGTGCCGACAACCTCAGCGGCGGCAACGGCGATGACCTGCTGATCTCCGCCGCGCGGCCCAGCTTCCTGTCGGGCCTGCAGCAGAGCGGCTTGCGCGCCGAGTACTGGAACAACCAGACCTGGCTGGGTGCGCCGGTGCTGACGCGCCAGGACGCCGACATCAACTTCAACTGGGGCAGCGGCTCGCCCGCCACCGGCGTGGTCGGTGTCGACAACTTCTCGGCGCGCTGGACGGGCTACCTCAACATCACGACGGCGGGCGTCTACACCTTCGCCATCAAGGCGGACGACGCCGCCTCGCTCTACATCGACGGCCAGTTGCTCGCCAACACCACCTACGCGGCCGGCCAGGTCACCGCGCTGTCGCTGACGCTCAGCGCCGGCCAGCACACGCTGCTGATGCAGTCCAACGAGGGCACCGGCGGCGCTTACACCCAGCTGCTCTGGACGACGCCCAGCTCCAGCACCCTGGTGGCCGTGCCGTCCTCGGTGTTCAGCTACGGCGATGCCGCCGTCAACGACACGGTGGGTGACACGCTCAACGGCGGCGCCGGCAACGACACGCTGACCGGCGGCGCGGGCGTGGATACCTTGATCGGCGGCACCGGCAACGACACCTACGTCGTCACCAACAGTGCCGACACGCTGACCGAGAACGCCGGCGAGGGCACGGACACCGTGCAGTCCAGCGCCACGTACACGCTGGCCAGCCTGCCCAACATCGAGAACGTGACGCTGACCGGCAGCGCCGCTGTCAACGCAACCGGCAATGCGGCCGCCAATGTGCTGACGGGCAACAGCGCCGCCAACACGCTGGACGGCGGCGACGGCAACGACACGCTGATCGGCGGCGGTGGCGCCGACCAGCTGATCGGCGGGCTGGGCAACGACAACCTGACCGCCGACGGCGGCAGCACGCTGCAGGGCGGCGACGGCGACGATGTGCTCCGGCTGGGCAACGTCACCGCCTGGACGCCGGCGCAGTTCGGCAGCAACCTCGCACTCTGGCTGGACGCGGCCGACATCGACGGCGACGGCGTGCAGGAAGGGCGCAGCGAGACCGGGCTGACGGCGAGCGGTCGCGTCTACCTGTGGCGCGACAAGAGCGTCGGCGGCCACGACGCCACGGCCAGCAGCGGTGCCCAAGAGCCGCAGCTGGTGCTGGACGGCATGAACAACCTGCCGACCGTGCGCCTCGACGGGCTGGACGACCGCCTGAGCCTGAGCCTGCCGACCATCGCCTCCGGCGGCAGCATCTACTGGGTGCAGCGCTCGGGCGACAGCTTCTACATGCCGATGGCCACGGGCGCCACCGGCAACCCCTGGCTGCTCATCGCCGGCAACGGCGACAACAACACCGATGTGGTCGGCTCGGGCAACACCAACCTCAAGACGGCCTGGACCGTGGACGGCACGCTGCAGACCTGGACGACGCGCGCCAACGTCTACACGACGCTGGCCGAGGCCCCGCATGTCGTGTCCACCGTGAACCAGGCGCTGAACTTCAACGGCACGCTGACGATCGGCAACGCCTGGGGCAGCCAGTGGATGTCCAGCACCGACTACAGCGAAATCGTCGTCACCAGCCTGGCCCTCACGACGGCCGACCAGCAGACGCTGGATGGCTACCTGGCGTGGAAATGGGGGACCGTCGGCCAGCTCGCCGCGAGCAACCCCTACAAGACAGCGGCGCCGACGGTGTTCACGACGGCCAGCACGGGCGGTTCGCTGTTCGGCGGCAACGGCAACGACACGATGACCGGTGGCAACGGCGATGACCTGCTCGACGGCGGCGCCGGCAACGATGTGATGGCGGGCGGAGGGGGCAACGACACCTATGTCGTCGACGCGACCACCGACACCGTCACGGAGAACGCGGGCGAGGGCGTCGACGTGGTGCAGTCCAGCGTCAGCTGGACGCTGGGCGTGAACCTCGAGAACCTGACGCTGACCGGGGCCGCCGCCATCAACGGCACCGGCAATGCGCTGGACAACGTGCTCATCGGCAACAGCGCGGCCAACACGCTCACCGGCCTGGGCGGCAACGACACGCTGGACGGCGGCGCCGGTGCCGACACGCTGGTCGGCGGGCAGGGCAACGACAGCTATGTCGTCGACAACGCCGGCGACGTCGTCACGGAGAACGCCGGCGAGGGCACCGACACCGTGTCGGCCTCGGTGAGCTACACGCTGGCCGTCAACGTCGAGAACCTGACGCTGACCGGCACCGCCAACCTCAATGGCACCGGCAATGCGCAGGACAACGTGCTCACCGGCAACGGCGGCGACAACGTGCTGGACGGCGCGGCGGGCGCAGACACGATGGCGGGCGGCGCGGGCAACGACACCTATGTCGTCGACAACAGCGGCGATGTCGTCACCGAAGCGGCCAGCGCCGGCACGGACACGGTGCAGTCGTCCATCAGCTTCGCGCTGCCTGCCAACGTCGAGTACCTGGTGCTCACCGGCGCGGCCAACATCAACGCCACCGGCAATGGCCTGAACAACCAGCTGACGGGCAACAGCGGCGACAACGTGCTGGACGGCGGCGCCGGCGCCGACGCGATGGCCGGCGGCGCGGGCAACGACACCTACATCGTCGACAACAGCGGCGACACCATCGCCGAATCTGCCGGCGCGGGAACGGACATCGTGCAGTCCTCGGTCAGCTACACGCTGGCGGCGAACGTCGAGCACCTGGTGCTCACCGGCACGGCGAACATCGATGCCACCGGCAACGGCCTGGACAACCAGCTCACCGGCAACGCCGGCAACAACGTCCTCAACGGCGGCGCCGGGGCCGACACCATGACCGGCGGCGCGGGCGACGACAGCTATGTCGTGGACAACGCCGGCGACAGCGTCGTCGAGGCGGCGGGCGGCGGCACCGACACCGTCCAGTCGTCGGTGACGCACACGCTGTCGGCCAATGTCGAGAACCTGACGCTGACCGGCAATGCCGCGATCGACGGCACGGGCAATGGCGACGACAACCAGATCACCGGCAACACGGCCGCCAACACCTTGTCCGGTGGCGCCGGCAACGACACCCTCATCGGCGCCGGCGGCGCTGACACGCTGCTCGGCGGTGACGGCAACGACACGCTGGTGGCCTCATCGCCGTCCAACCTCGCGGCGGCCGACGGCGGCACGGGCGTGGACCTGCTCAAGTTCACGACCAGCGGTGCGAACTTCGACATCGCGTCCTTGATCAGCGTGGCCAGCAACATCGAGGCGCTGGACGTGCGCAACGGCGGCGCGGGCAACATCAACCTGTCATCGCTGGGCATCACCAGCATCACCGATGCCAGCCACGCGCTGACGCTCAAGCTCGACAGCGGCGACGTGCTCACCGTGGCGGCCGACACGCAGCTGCAGCAGCTGTCGACGGGTACCGATGCCTACGGCAACGCACTGACGGATTACGCCGTATTGCAGGACCAGTCCGGCAACTGGGTGCAGACGTCGACGCTGCACGTCGTCATGGGGGCGGGTGGTTGAAACCTCGTGGTGGCCGCCGCCACCACGGGGCAGGCGCCTCAGAAGGGCAGGCTCAGGTAGTAGCTGCCGAGCTCGGTCAGCTGGCCATTCGCGGCGAGCAGGCTGGTGTAGTGGGTGTCGTTGCTCCAGCGGCCCGTGAACCACGCGTAGCGGAACACATCGGCGCGGCTCTCGCACAGCGCCACCATCTCGGCCATCTGGGCCTTCTGCTTGGCCACCGTGTCGATCTGGGCGCTGCCGTCGCCGTTGTGCCAGTTGGCCATCTCCGTCACCCAGAACGGCTTGCCGTACTTGGTCAGCCGGTCGAGCTGGTCCTTGAGGCCGTAGTCGTACCAGTGGAAGGCCAGGTAGTCGATCTGCGGCGCCTTGCCGGCGTTGGCGGCGGCATAGGCGGCATAGAACGCGTCCATCCAGACCACCGGGTCGGCATAGCCCGACATCGTGCCCCACGTGATCGCCGGCCCGACGAGCTTCACGCCCGTCTTCTTGGCAACCGCCTCGTACTGCGGCCACAGCTGGGCCGCGGCCTGTGGCGTCAGGTTGGCCTGGTCCACGAGGTTGGGCTCGTTCAGCAGCAGCAGGTACTGGATGCTCGGATTGGCAGCCAGGAAGGCCTCGATGTCCGACGCCGTGAACTCGCGCCACAGCATGGGCACGAAATCCATCGCATACCGGCTGCGGTAGTCGGCCGGGACGGTGGACTTCGGCTTCTGGCCCCAGCCGTACCACCAGGTCACGCCGGGTGACAGGACCTGCAGGTCCTCCGCCGTGGCCAGGTCGTAGGCGATGCCACGCTTGGCGCTCTTGGTCGCCGGCGTAGGTGCCGGCGTAGGTGCCGGCGTAGGTGCCGGTGTGGGTGCCGGTGTGGGTGCCGCGGGGCTGGGCGCGGGGCTCGGGGAGGGCGACGGCGCGTCGCTGCCGCCGCCACCGCAGGCCGTGAGGCTCACGGTGGCGAGGGAGGAGAGGGCGCCGGCCAGCAGCTTGCGGCGGGCCAGTCGATCGATGTCGGCGGTCATGGCGCTTACAGCGACTTCAGGAAGGCCAGCAGGGCCTCGCGGTCGGCCTTGGACAGCGCCGCAAAGCGTGCGCGGCTGCTGGCGCCTTCGCCACCGTGCCACATGATGGCTTCGGTCAGCGTGCGGGCCCGGCCGTCGTGCAGATAGCCCACCTTGCCAGCCGCGCCAGCGACACGCTCCGTGTAGCCGATGCCCCACAGGGCCGACGTGCGCCACATCGTGCCGGTCGCCCGGCCTTCGACGAAGCCGTCGGCCATGTCGGCGCCCATGTCGTGCAGCAGCAGGTTGGTGTAGGGCTTGATGAGCTGGTTGCGCAACTCGGCGAACTCGGAGCCGTTGCCGGTCTTCATCGACGCCACGTGGCAGGTGGTGCAGCGGCTGGCTTCGAACAGGCGCGCACCAGACGCCACCTGCGTCGGGTTCACGTCCAGGTCCGGCAGCGGCGAGACGCCCTTCGGGAAGCCGCTCACCTGGCTGCGCTGCGCCGGCACGCCCAGCAGCGCCAGGTAGCGGCTGATCAGCGTCAGGTCGTCTTCGGTCAGGCCCTTCTCGACCTTGGACGGCGTGCACTTGCCCGACAGGCAGTCACGGTTCGGGAAGACGGGCGAGGTGACCGACATGTCCTGCAGCGCCGCGCCGGCGGCCTGGTGGCGCAGGCTCACCTTGGAGGCCTTCCAGCCGTAGCGGCCCAGGCGCACGACGCCGGTTTCCGGGTCGTAGGCGAAGTTCGCGATGCCCACCACGCCGTCGGCATCGGGCGTGGTGCGGGCACGCGCCAGGATGTCGGCGTCGGGCACGGCTTCCAGCAGGCCCATGCCGATCATCGGCTGCGCGGAGCGCAGCGAGTAGGCCGCAGGTGTCGGGCCGTCGAAGGCGACACGCGGCTTGCTGAGCTCGACGACGGTGCCGTCGTCCAGCTTGACGCTGCGCACGTCGAAGCCCGCCACGCGAACGCCGGTGCCCCAGTCCTGCAGCGCGCCGGTGCTCAGCGAGCGTGCGTTCATCTGCACGGCCACGCCGTAGATCGGGTGAGGCACCTGCTTGCCGTCGGCGTTCAGCGCCGCAGCGCGCACGCCCATCGTGTCCAGTCGCTGGTTGATCGCGGTCGGCGCCAGGCTGCGGCCGTTGCCGATGTGGCAGGCAAAGCAGCTGGACTTGTTGAAGCGCGGGCCTTGCAGGCCCACGGCGGCGTCGTTGCGGTCGTTGCCCGACTCGTTGTGTTCGCCGGTCCACATGTCGGTGTGGATGAGGCGGCGCCCTTCGACGAAGCGCTGCATGTTCTGCATGCCGATCTGGTTGTTCGGCTGCTGGAACATGAAGGCGCCGTTGTCGGCGTAGTCATACGACACCGAACCCGTACCGCCTTGCAGTGTTTCCTCGGGCAGCGGCGCGTTCATCAGGCGCGGCTGCACGCCGTACCAGGGACGCAGGCCGGAGCCGACCACGTAGGTGACCTCGTTGGTGTAGTAGCGAATCGCGCCGCTGTCGCCGACGGCGTCCATCGCCGCGCGCGTCGAGAAGAAGGAGCCGGTGAACTCGATCGCATCGCCGACCTTCAGCGCCCGCGACGCGATGGTCTTGCCGTTGGGCACCATCACGCCATCGGCGTTGGCCGACAGGTCAGAGTGACCCGGCACGGTGTCCAGCACGACGCTGCAGCCGTCGTTGGCGCCCTTGACGCCGGCGTAGCCGCTGTTCGGGCTCAGCAGGGCGTCCTGTGGTGGCTTCTTGATGACGGGGCAGGACGCCACGTCCTTGAAACCGTCGGTGTAGGTGGTGTCGTCCAGCAGGTCGCCCGGCGACATCCAGCCATAGCCGGTGACGCCCGGCGTGTCGTAGCGGCGGAAGAACGAGTGGCCACCGCCACGCTGCGCCTGCTGGTAGTACTGGTTGACGATGATGGTGGGCTTCGTGACGCCCGCCACACGGCTGTTGTCGATGAACTCCACACCCCAGGTGCGGTTCTTGAAGTAGTTCGCGACGAAGTTCAGGTAGGCGCCTGGCCCCTTGTCCTTCGGGTTGCCGGCCGCGTCCACCGTGTCGTTGACGCCAAAGCCGATCTCGTTCCAGTCCTCGCCGCGCTCACGGGCGTGGCGCGAGCGACCCACCATGCCGAAACGGGTGACCAGCGTGCCGTCGGGCAGCGTGAACTGCACCGTCTCCAGCGGTGCCTGAACGGCCGGCGCGGGCGCCAGCGCCGAGCCGTCGGCCGGGAACTGCTGCGCCGTCGTCGTGATGGTCGGCAGCGTGTTGTCACTGCCGGGCGACTTGAAGTTCACCTCGAACAGCGAGTAGCCGTACTGCGTGGCCCGTGCGACGCCTTGCACGCGCACATAGCGGACGAAGGCGTTGAGGTTGAAGAACTCTTCCGTGCCGCCCTTGCCGCCCGTCACGTAGCGGATCTGGTACCAGGTGGTGCCGTCGTCCGAACCCTCGATGGCGTATTCCTTGCCGTAGGCGTTTTCCCAGGACAGGCTCACGTAGCCCAGTGCCGTCTTGGTGCCGAAGTCGAACTGGATCCAGGCGGCATCGTCCTTCGCGCTGGCCCAGCGTGTGGTCATGCTGCCGTCGATGGCGAGGCCGGCCGTGTTGGCGCCCTCGACCGCCGAGGACGTGGCGGTGCTCACGCGAACGACCGCGCCGGGCTTGCTGACGTCGGTTCCTGCCGGCAACTGCATGGACGCCGGCAGCTGAGAGATCGGCGTGGTGGAGCCACTACCCGGGAGTTCGACCGGCGTGGTGGCGGGCGGCAACTCCAGTTCGGGGTCGGCCGCGGTCGGCGACGACGCGGGTGCCGAAGGCGGCGTGGCGGGCTGGGTTGCTGGCGGATCGGAGGCCGGCGGCGTGGCGGACCCACTGCCACCACCGCCACCACCGCAGCCGGTGCCCAGCGCGGCGGCGATCAACGCCGCCAGGAGTGTTGGCGTGGTCGCGCGCCAGCGCGCCTTGGGCATCTCGACAGGGTAAGTCATGGTCAGGTTCACGTGGTCGGTGTCGCCAGCCCCGGCCAGGTGCCGCGGTCGCCCGGCTCGGATCGGAGCCGTTGAACTGCAGTCCTAGGGATGGCTTGAGCAGGCCGGTTCTGGCCGCTTCTGGATGGCGCGCACGATACGACGCGACCGGTAAACCACACACACCGGCTTGTCTGCAGCTTGAAACAAGCCGCAACATTCATTGCCGAATTTGCTAACGCCGAGGCTTGCCGACATGGCCGGCAAACGAGATACCACTTTTGGCGGACTGGCCTGCTCTGCAGCAGCCGCCGGGCCGGCCAGCCTGCGGCGGGAGCAGTCCAGTCGTCTGGCCGCTCGACGGGGCCGCGGCAGCGCGCGCGGCCAGCGGCGACATGCTTGCGACGAATTCCAACAATTTCCCGAGCGAGGCGCGCAGGCCTCGGCGGGTGTCGAAAGTCATCACGCGAACGCCGCGATGCGGCATTCGACTGGTATGCAAGCCTCGCGCCTGCGCGGCCGTACCACGCACCGCGCTGAACACCCGTGCCGCGCTGCCGACGTGGCCTGGAGACGTCAAGCCAGGTTCGCGCCGGTTACCGCCACGCGGCGTGAATCGGTTAGGGCCGCTTCAAACCGCCTCACGCCGCCTCACACCGCCGCGAATGCGGCCGCCAGATCGCGGCGCAGGTCGGCCACGTCCTCGATGCCCACCGACAACCGCACCAGCGCATCGGTGATGCCCAGCCGCGCGCGCACGTCGGCCGGGATGGAGGCATGGGTCATCAGCGCCGGCAGCGAGATCAGGCTCTCCACACCGCCCAGGCTCTCGGCCAGCGTGAACAGCTCGACCCCTTGCAGGAAGCGCCGCGCGCCGGCGAGGTCGGTCTTCAGCGCCACGCTGATCATGCCGCCGCCGCCGCGCATCTGTGCCTTCGCCAGTGCATGCTGCGCATGGCTGGGCAGGCCGGGGTAGAGCACGCGTTCGACCTGCGGCTGCTCGCTCAACCACGCCGCAAGCTCCGCCGCGCTGGCGTTGTGCCGCTCCAGGCGCAGCGACAGCGTCTTCAGGCCACGCAGGGCCAGGAAGCTGTCGAACGGCCCGGCCACCGAGCCGATGGCGTTGTGCAGGAAGCCGAGCTGCTCGCGCAGCGCCGCCTGCCGGAGCTCACCGCCGACGACGGCCACGCCGCCGATGACGTCGCTGTGGCCGTTGAGGTATTTGGTGGCCGAGTGAACGACCAGGTCGAAGCCCAGCGCCAGCGGCCGCTGGCCCCAGGGGCTGGCGAAGGTGTTGTCGGCCACGGCCAGCGCGCCGTGCTCGCGGGCGATGCGCGCGACGGCTGCCAGGTCGGTCAGGCGCAGCAGCGGGTTGCTGGGTGTCTCGATCCAGATCAGCCGGGTGTCTGGCTGCAGGGCCGCGCGCACGGCCGCCGGGTCGCGGCTGTCGACATAGCTGACGCGCAGCCCGGCGCTGTGCTTGCGCACCCGCTCGAAGAGCCGGTAGCTGCCGCCGTAGAGGTCGTCCCCGGCGACGATGTGCGAGCCCGCCGGCAGCGTGTCCAGCACGGTCGCCATGGCCGCCAGGCCCGACGAGAAGGCGAAGGCCTGGGCGCCTTCTTCCAGGTCGGCCACGGCGCGCTCCCAGGCCTGGCGGGTGGGGTTGTGGGTGCGGCCGTACTCGTAGCCGCTGTGCTCGCCAGGGCCCGTCTGCCGGTAGGTGGCGCTGACGGAGATGCCGGGCATGACCGCGCCGGTCACCGGGTCCGGGTGCTGGCCCGCGTGGATGACACGGGTGTCGAAGGCCAGTTGTTCGGTGCTCATGCGGTGAGTTCCTTGCGCAAGTGGTTGATGAGGTCCACACGGGTCACCAGGCCATGAAAACCGGCGTCGTCGGCGATGACGGCCACCAGACCGCGGCGCAGTTGCTCGGCCAGGTCGGCCAGCGGCGCGTTGGGTGCGAGGGTGATCACGTCCGTGCTCATCGCGCTGGCGACCGGCGCGGCGAAGGCGTGCGCCTCGGTGTGCAGGCGAGCGAGCAGGTCCGATTCGTCCAGCAGGCCGGCGAGCCGGCCCTCGGCCAGCACCGGCAACTGCGACACATCGGCCTGGCGCATGCGCGAAAACGCCGTCTTGAGCGTGTCGCCCGGGCTGACGCTGACCACACCGCCGCTGGCCGCCGGCCGGGCGATGAGGTCGCGCAGGTCGCCCACGCGCGGGCGCGGCAGCAGGCCCTGCTCGAACATCCAGTGGTCGTTGTAGACCTTGGACAGGTAGCGCGTGCCCGTGTCGCAGACGAAGGTGACGACGCGCTTGGGTGTCGTCTGCGCACGGCAATACCGCAGCGCCGCGGCCAGCAGCGTGCCGGTGGAGGAGCCGGCCAGGATGCCCTCGGCGCGGTAGAGCTCACGCGCGGTGGCGAAGCTCTCGGCATCCGGGATACTGTAGGCGGTGCGCACCGGCCCGAGGTCGGCGATGGGCGGAATGAAGTCTTCGCCGATGCCCTCGACGGCCCAGGAGCCGGCCTCGTTGAGGTGACCGGTGTCGCTGTAGTCCTTCAGGATGGAGCCCACCGGGTCGGCCAGCACCATCTCGATGCCCGGCCGCACGCGCT
>JACCDO012135090.1_pt1 | contig 11758 bp, 8 predicted proteins | sample 7446101 | NCBI WGS metagenome assembly JACCDO01 (sample SAMN15323440, study PRJNA562643) | freshwater metagenome | isolation source: river surface water | place: USA:Blue River Watershed | collected 2017-08-16 | reverse complement strand
TGCTGCTGCCGCTGCCAAACCTGCTGCCGCTGCCAAACCTGCTGCCGCTGCCGCTGCCGCCCCTAAGAAAAAAACCAAGCGTGGTCGTCGTGGTCGTGGTAAGAAGGGAGCGGCAGCTGCTGCATCACCTAAAAGTTCACCTTCTTCTTCAAGAAAATCAACTACTAAAAATTTGTCTTCCCCTTCAGCTAAATCTGTAACTCCATCCGCTACAACATCCTCTACAACATCAGCTGCATCTTCATTTAATCGTTTTAATAAAGGTAGAGTACCAGATAAAACCGCCTTTCTAGCCGAGTTGCTTGATTTAATAGATATGCATACTGAAATAGGAGATGATGAAGAGGTAGAGCGTCTGCAAAAAATTTATGACAGTCATGTTAAACAAATGACAAATCGAAACGTAGTCAATTTAGGTAAAGTAAATGAATAATTAGGGCGTTGTTGTCTGCAGTGCAACAAACGCCTTTTGTAGTAGGCTCTGGATCATTTCCCAATCATTTGCAGTGATGTCATGTACACAATAATTTGAATAATTCTCCGTTGCATCTCGTAGTTCCTCAATGATATGTGAGCGATTCGGTGGGCTAATAGGGTGTTCACCGTTAATCCAGAAGTACTCCTCACCCGTTCTCAGCTTTTCCTGAATATCATAATACTCAGGAATAGCTCCATAAATATCTCCAAACTCACCTAGGTCCTTATTATCACCGAGGAATGAAAGTAGTTGTTCGCACTCACGATAACCATCAAGACCAGGCTCACGATCCATTAGGGACATGCCAGTCGTCCAGTAAGGTGGAATCACTTCATCAAGTTGGCAAGGATGATCACCACGCTCAATCGTTAGAGCATATAGTTGTGTAACCGTCTTTCCTGATACACTCTTATACGTCACAAAGAGTACTGGCGTCTCAAATAGACCACATGACTCTTTGAATCGATAATAGAGCACGGAGCCGAAGCGCTGGAAGCCGTTATCAATTAGGGGAACGGATGCAATTTTGACGGGCCCATAACTGATGTTATTTAGAATGTTCGTGAGTTCATTTACACGACTGGGAGCTACTTTCTTATAGACATCGAGCATACGCTGCTTGAGAGCAGGGGTCTCAGAGCGAATGAACTGGTCCTCAATTTGATTGAGCTTCTCAGAAATATCGAGGCGCTGGTTGTAGAAGTTCTGGTACTGCTTGGTTGCGCTGAGCATCTTTGAGGTGGGCTTGCTTGGGGCGGATAAGGCTTGGCGACTTCTGGGATTCCAGAGTGCGGAGGTTCAATTTTGTGCATGGTCTAAAAGGCCATGCATGAAATTATAGATTGTATCTATCAGCCAGCGTCTTTAAGCCCCATGACCAACAACAGCATTCCCTACAAGTCGCACGAGATCGGCAGCTTCTCCATAAAACCACGGCGCCTTTTTTGATTCCATCTGCAAACCCTGCTTGCCAATTCGCGGCTGTCCAGGACTCTCCTTCCATGCATCTGGAAACTCTGTCGGTCTTGGCTGTAATGGTAAATTTGGATCTACACCTGCTACAAGCCAATTAATTCGTACAACAGGTGCAAAAATACAATTAACAGGATATTCAGTATGCTTGTTAATTGTAAAAGGAGGCGCGCTGCGCCAATCAATCTGTGCTGCCATCTGCGTCAACCTTCTAATTGACTACTCGCTATCCACAATTAGGCCGGCTGTTGATCTACAGGGACTTTTACATCTTCTTCTTCTGCTGTTGTTTCTTCATCTGCTTCACCCTCTTCCTCTTCCTCCTGCAATGGATTCATACCCTCTTCACCGCCTCCCTTAGCACCAGCACCACCTGGACCAGCACCCTCACCAATATATGGAACGGGTATAAATGCCTTATCAGGATCTGAGGGGTCTCGTTCAATTATAAATGCAGCAGGTGCCATTGGATCTGCAACCGCCTGCTCACCTGGGCGCTTATACACATGCATTGTAAATTTGTTCGGATCTACAATCGCCTCCCTAAACGACGTCGCAGGAGATAATACAACTGGTTTTAGCCAATATACCACATTTCTATATGTCATTAAGGGATATGATTCAAGTTTGGACCCTGGTTTTAGGGCGGCAGCCGCTGCAGCTGCGGCTGCTTTTGCCTTTTGACCAGGAAGCGCAAGTAGAGTACCTTCACGTGGTCCAGCGGCCATTGCAGCCGCTGTCTTCCGCAGAATATCACCTTCCTTTGTACCAACTACAGCCGCCTCGGCCGCTTCACGTGCTGCAACTAACGCATCATCATTTTCCACACGCTCCTGTCTGCTGCGCTCTAAATCAATTCGCCAATCTGGATCAAATGCAGGATCATCAATCGTACCTCCTATATCCATTACACAGCCCTCCACATCATTCTGCTGAAAGTTGAGCTCACAATCAACCGCAATACGCTTCATTAAATTCAAGAAGTTATTATTAATGCGCTCCTTTCGCTCTCCAATATCTAAAATAACCTCATCAGATGTACGTGTATGCCCCTGCTTATCCTTGCTTTTAGAGGCGTCATATGTTTTAATGGTGACAGATGAGTCGAGTTTCATCTTATCTTCAGGAAGTTGACCAAACTCTGTACAATATGTGAAAATGCGAACATCACGCTCTTCTTTTGGTAAATCTGCATGCGAGCAGATACGTACAGCGCGACCTTTCACCTGTTCTGTACGTACTTTATTCCAGTAAGGTTCCATAATGTGAACGGCGCGGCAACACTTGAGTGAAATACCTTCCGCGCCGGCGCCCGTAATACCAATTACACGGCAGATTTCTCCCCGCTGATTGTTTGAAAGACCCGATGCCTGTACAACACGCTTAATTGCAGGAGGAAGAGAATCAATATTTGCATTAAATAAATTCAGGACTGTTTTGCGCTCTTCAACTGTCTTCTCACCTGTAAATGTTATAAACCGCTTCTTACCCTCCTGTGGGCCTTGGAATGATGCCGCTGCAGCATCACTGAATTCCAAATAACCACCTACAGACTTAAATGTAATTTCAGTATACCCATTCGCCTCTAACGCATACCCAAAAATTCCAAGACCCTCCGCAGTATTAAACTGCGAATATACGAGTGATGAACCAGGCATTTGATTAATTCTATCAATAATTGCCGCAAATTTGGGCGAATAATTCTTCAAATTCGCCGCACCAATCCCGTCTAATACTAAATATTTGCGCGCATTTGCACGTATTTTATTAAGAGCAGCGGCTAATTCAACTTCATACGACTTATATTCGCCTATTTGTAGCTTGGATGCATCGAGATCGTCGTCAAGTACTGCAGATGCACCTGGGATGTAGGCCGCTTTCTTCTTTTTCTTCTCACCCCTAATTGCACGCTCAGTCTCCTGCTCCGTAAAACGCGCTCTACCCTCCTCCTCAATATATTGCTTTACATATTTATTTAATGCATCCAAATATTGGGTATATTTTAGAATATTAATTTTAGTCTCCTGGATTGAGTTTTGAATATTGGAGTTATTGCTGTTCTCTTTTTGGGCGGCCTCATGTCTCTTTAATTGATTGCGAGCACGAGATAATTGGCGATCAATACGGGCCGCTTCTTCGAATGCAGCGGGTTTTAGGAGTTCTTTAGGATATTTGTTGATTTTTGCTTGTAGTCCATCAATTTTAGCCTTTGATTCGTCACGTAGGGTCTTATATTTCTCAATCTCAGGGTTTTTGGCAATCTTTCGATTTACACGATTTAATTCAAGGGTGGCAGTTACAATAGATGTGAGAGTTGCTTTAATTTTGGCAAGAGTTGCTTGATCTACTAATTTTTTTGCTTCTGCAGCGGCAGCGGCAACTTCTGCTGTTTTGGCAGATTTTGCTCGTAGGGCTTTTAGGGCTGCATCATCATCTGTTGCAGGTGCAGGGGCAGGCGCTGCAGCGGCCTTCAATGGTTTGGGAGCGGCAGATGCAGGCGCAGGAGCAGGGGCCGCAGGTGCAGGGGCCGCAGTAGCTTTTGCAGCGGTACCCTTGGCAGCTCGCATTGCAGCTAAAATACTAGCAAAATCAGCGCCTTCTGCCGCAGGCTTCGGTTTTGCTGCAGGTGCAGGGGCAGGGGCAGGCGCCGCAGGAGCAGGTGCAGGGGCAGGGGCAGGCGCCGCAGGAGCAGGAGCAGGCGCCACAGGAGCAGGTGCCACAGGAGCAGGTGCCGCAGGAGCAGGTGCCGCAGGAGCAGTAGCAGCCTTCTTACGAGCCGCCCTCGCCCTCATTAGTGCCAAAATATCACCATCACCATCACCATCACCATCACCACCACCAATTGCCTCCATAATAGCTGCAGCCTTCCGCGCCTTCAGTTCACGCATCTCCCTAATAGGATCGCTACCACCACCACTACTTTCATTTGTAGATTCTGAAGAATTTGAAGCAGTTGACACATCTAAATATCCTTCATTTTCATTCTCCGCTTCTTCCTCACCTTCTTCTTCCTCGCCTTCTTCTTCCTCTTCAAAATCACCCTCTGTAAATGAAATATCCAAATTATCATCTTCCTCCTCTTCCCCTTCTTCCTCCTCTCCATCGCTCACATCCAAATATGCATTTTCATTCTCCTCTCCCTCTCCCTCTCCCTCTTCTTCGCCCTCCTCTTCTTCCTCTTCCCATTCAACCTCTGACTCATCATCCTGATCAGGTAAGGAAGCATCATTCTCAGACTTAGCAGCCGCAGCCTTTGCTGCCGCCGATCGTGAAACCTTCTTCTCATCACTTACAATCTCATCTTCCTCCTCCTCAACCCTTTCACGAGCACGCTCATCAGCCTCCATATCTTCCACCGAAATATCCCCCTCAGCAACAACTTCTCCAGCATCCGCCTTTTCATCCGCCTCCTTCTTCGACACCTCCGTGCGCTTTCTAAAAGGTCGCGGGATACTTGTAGGGAATGCAAAGTTGCATGCAGCACGACTATTAAATCTATATGAACTAACCGACTTCTCATTCTCCTCGCCCTTCTTCTTCTTCGGCGTCTCTTTAATCTCCTTTGTACGCTTTGCCAAATAATAATCAAGTGCATACCCTGATAATGGAACACGTACAACAGTATCCTCCTTAATTGCCGGCATAACACCTTCAGTCGCACCTTTATAGTAAGAAATGAAGCCAAACATGCGCTTCATTAATGTTGTACGAGTTGGTGCATAAATTTTAGGGTTATCAACATCAGACTGGTCGATAAATGTATCTTTGAAAACGGCACGATTCACAGGTAAACGAGGATGTGCAACAAATGAAACAGCAGCACGTAGGGTGAGTCCATTATTGAGTGCAAAAATTTTCATGTCATCATATGCGGCTTGAATTGTTTGCTGTCCTGCTGCTGTATTATCTTCGACTAAACCAACAAAACGACCATCTACAAACTTCTTCACATAGCCTTCAGGGAAAATACTGACGCGGAATTTAGACGCAGGATCAGTGCCAGCAAATGAATAAAAGATACTATCGAGACGTGGGTGTTCGCGTACAAATCCACGCAAACGCTCACGTGATGGCTCATCATTTGCCTCCAAATATCCCTCAGCACAATGAATATATCCTGCTAATATATTCATCGTAATTGCAATTTGATCAGGCTCATTAATAATTGGTGTACCTGATAATGCAATAATTTTGGAATTACGAGCGCCCACTAAAAGTCTATAAAAGAGAAATGCACGCTCATAGTTGGCTGCACTACCACAAAGTTTGGGTTGCCAGCGTTCCGTTGTAACAGGCTCGAGAGCCTCTGTGGGCCGGCGAGATCCGCGCTGATGTTCCATGTATTTTGCAACTTTACCTGCCATCAAATTCGCCAAGTTATGGAATTCATCAATAATTATAACTGCGTTATCAAAGAAATCAGGCTTATCACATGCAATAGTTTTTAATTGATGTGCCAGAATACCATTGTAGTTTATAAATGTAATTGTATTTTCAATTGTATTGAGAATTTGTTTACGAATAGCGCTTTGTGTTTCAGCACTTAGAGTGCTGTAATTTGGCGGTGGCGGTGGCTGCGAGAAATCAGGTACCCAAATAGCACAAAGACGTTCATCTTTAAGGACTTTTAGGGCAGCAATATATGCGTCAGGGAGATTGAGAACAGTGCGTGCAAACATTTCAACAGTTGCTGAAAAGGCCTTTTGTTCGGCGGAAGCAATTTGTTCACGAGCGGCAGTTAGGATTGGCTGGCGAACCCAATAGTTTTCTAGACGGAAATGACGGAACCCGCAGAATTGAATCTGTGCCTGAAAGTTACCACGGAGTGATCCTGGTGTCATAATAATAATTTTACGACGCCCACCACTTTGACTAAATAGCGCCTCTGCTGCACCAATAGCTGAACAGGTTTTACCTGAACCGAGACCATGGTATACAAGGAGACCACGATATGGTGTTCCTTGACGCAAATATTCGCGGACAAAACGCTGATACTCATATTGCTTAATCTCCTCGCCAGTTTTGCATTTATCACGGCCATCATCTTGCCATGCTTCCAATGTAAACATGCTAAATGTTTTTGCAAGGAATGGACCAATGCCCCTACGAGTTAAAGGGTGAAATATGAGAGATTCTTCAGGATCTGCTGGAACGATAGCGTAAGGGTCTGTTTCTTTCTCTTTTTCTAGCTGGGCCGAATAGGTTGCATGACGCTCTTTGGCGGTATCTCTTGACGAGTTGAATGGTTCTGCAGGTTTTGCTGGTTTTTTTGCCTTTGTTGTTGGAGCAGCTGTAGGGGCAGCACTGGCCTTTAGGAGAGCGGCGGCTTTTAGGGTTGTCAAATATCGAATAGTCTCTTGTTCTTTATCGTATTCATCACCGAGAATGTTCTTCATTCGTAAATGAGTTTGTAATTTCTTTTTCTCTTGCTCGGTTGCTTCTGCTAATAACTGCTCTGCTGTCACAGCAGCCGCAGGTGCAGGAGCAGCAGGCGCAGCAGGAGCAGGAGCAGCAGGAGCAGGAGCAGGAGCAGGAGCAGGAGCAGGAGCAGGTGCAGAAGCAGGTGCAGGAGCAGCAGGAGCAGGAGCAGGCGCAGCAGGTGCAGGTGCCGCGGCTGCAGATTCTGGTATTTTCAGTGTCGTATTCTTCGGAATCCGACTACTCTTTTTAAAAGTCGGCCTACCTGCTACAACCCCTTTAGGGGCCTCAGCAGCAGCAGCTATCTCCATTCTATTCATTTCAATAGAAACTCATTAAGCGACTACACCGCAGACTTTAATGAGTTTATAGTAAACTTCCTAATTGACTCTATAAACATTAGGCAGAAGGCGGCAAGGGGTATGTAACATTACCATTTGGTAGATTTGACCATGAGCCATTTATGTAAATGGGTGTTCCATCATTTGTGCAAGGTGGTGTTACATAATGAGGAGCAACTTGGGGAATGCCACATGGAGCCGAGACGAGTAATAGTCGGCTATCGGGATGTGCAGGATCATAACGCCCAGGTTCAGCATATACACCATTACCATCACAGCCGGGCGTAGGAAGTGCTAGAGGTGCCCCATTAGGGGCTGGGCCAGTGCACTCTGCACGACCCGCATTACGATATGCCACAGAATCGCTGGAATATTTGAGTGACCCACTTCCTTGACTTCCGAGGCGCAGATGCCCTTCAGCTGCAACTGTTTGCACACGAGTCACATATGTACCATCTGGCGTTACAACTGTGCCAGCAGGCTCCGCTGTGCGACTAGAGTATTGCTCCACATAACCGGGGGTAGCAGCTTGCCCTGAAACACCTGATGTTCGCGGCGTAGGTGCAGGGCAACCCCCACTCGCCGCCTTAATCATTGTACGATATGTGTGCATAGAACTATCCTGTGGTTGCGCCCTTGCCACAAACTTCTGCGCATTTTCCATGCGTATACGGATTAATTGACTCGCGTCCATAACTACCGTTAAGACTAGAAAAAGTCAACATACAATAGCATGGAAGAACTTGAAACACGAGGGTTCATTCACTTTAAAAAAATATTAGCACCAAATGAAATTAGTCAAGGAATTACTGCGATTAGGGATAAGATGCTCGATTACAAAGTAATGGAGCAATTTGTAACTGGTCCCTTTTTTGATAAAATTAATAAACAGTTTGGATGGTCCACTGTTTATACAAAATTTCGCGTCAGTGACAATAATAACAGCGTGGATGCTTCGGCATTTCATAGAGATATATTTCCAATAAACGATGCTGTGAATTCAACCGCGCCACCAATATATACAATTCTTACATATTTTGACAAGACTGTAATGGAGGTAATACCCGGTTCACATAACCAACCTCAAATGTCTTATGGTCAGGCAGTTAGACGATTCTTTGATGCTGAACGCATCACAATTGAACCTGGTGATATGTTAATTTTTCATGCAACATTATTACATCGTGGCATTTTCACAGAAAAACAAGAACACCGCCGCGTCCTCCAAGTATTTGATTGCATGCCTTCACAATCACTCTTTGCAGAATACAATGAAAAAATATGCCATATACCTGGAACGGAAACATTGCAAGGACCAATGTTAGCAATAGCACGCAATTCGTTTTTTGTTTTTTTTTCAAATGGTGCAGGATTCCTAAATGCTGCAACCGGTCATGGAAGTCATTTAGCAGATATGAGAGGTGTTTGTAGTGTTGATCGCTGGTCCTATTTGTCCAGTGAAGGGTTAACAAAACGCGTAATGCATGATGAAGTAGCTGCAAATCCTATTCAAGCACTTAATAAATACTATCTGCGCGTACCCTCCAAAACACATGATCTCCCCGCCGAATGCTATCAAAAATTTAAATTTGCCTATTACAATAAGCAATTTATATTATTTTTTGTTATTTTCATGGCAATATTTGGCTCAATTTTATATGTTGGTTGGCGTTTTGCAGTCAGTTATGGATTAGTGCAGACTGTGCGACGATTGATTAGAGGGGGCCGCGAACGATTGCATACGAGAAGAGGTCGAAGATTGACTTAAAACGATCCTGGATTGCACATGTGTTGAAGATTGTTCCATCATTTGCAATAGGAAGAGTAAGTAGACCTTCATAACCAATATCCTCTCCATTTTTCAGACGAACAATCACATACTGATTGCATCGATCCTGATTGGATGGCGCATAATGCTTCATCTCATTTAGGACATGAGTACAAATGACTTCACCGACTTCTGAACCACCATAAAGGGCGAGTGGCATTGGCTCTGCAGGGCCATTAAACTGCAGAAGCTTCCAATGGCAATTATCGCGACCAGGCACATAATTGTGCGTGACCTCGAACTTCAGATAAGAACCGACTGCAATGTGGAGAGTAATAGGGGACATTTTTGGCTGGCTTGGCTTGGCTTGGCTTGTAGGGAGTTCCTGCTGTCCACATTTCAACCTGTCCAGAATCAATTTTCAAACGCCGGCTCCGAGAAACGATGTGCCCAATATTTTGTCCCATCCGCACGCACCTTGAAAAACTGTGGGAACGATTTGCGCTTCACACACACAGCGACATAATAGCCATTCCAAAATCCCGTTGTCATATGCGGAGCAAACGCCTGATATCCAAACATCTTATGGTCCGTCACAACCTGAATATCAAGATCCTTTAGCGCAGCAACAGTGCCCTCCTCCACATCACGCACAGAATAATCATCGCAAATATAGATGAAAATATCCTCGAGATTATCATAATAATGAGAAAGCGCCTTGTATTGGCTTTCATAATCATGTGGTCCGTCAAATAGATAAATACTGTACATTTTATCAGCAGGTAGTTTGTATTCAAAACAATCAGCCGTGATTAGTTCATACTGTTCCCCATGCGTCAGATTACGTTCACAATTGTTCTTCAACATATCCGCTGTCGTCTTAAACGCAGGATGGTTCACATATTCTGAATGACTATCAATACTTGTTCCTTTTACAGTAGTATTATTGTGTAGCGCTGAAATAAACGTCGACCCGCGCCAACTTCCAATTTCCAGATAATTTGCACCAGGCAGTCCTTTACAGATCTCATTTAGAAGAATACGAATTGCATGTGAAGACATCCCCTCTAACTGCAAGATATCAGGTGGCAACGTTCCTGTATTGAGAATTCCCTTGGCAACCGCCTTATTGACCACATCGGAAAAATAATCGAGAAAGAAAATATATCTCTGGATATCCATGCTCTACATTAGCTAATTGTCTGGCATTTAGGCGGTACTTTGACTACCTGTGCCGTCTGCCAACGGCAGTGGCAGCTCGACGGCTTCGCCGTCTACGCAAAAGCCTAACTATATATAACTATTGTGATTAATTATTACCAGATGCGGTAAGTTTCTCGAGAGCAAGCCGACTCGCTTCCTGCTCCGCCACCTTCTTATTCCGCGCGGTGCTAGTTGCCACAACATTTCCCTCAGGGTCCAGAACACCCATAGTAAACGTGCGATCATGTGGAGGGCCAACTACATCAACCTCCTTATAGCGTGGAGGCTGATGATAGGTCGCCTGGAAATAACGGAGGAGCTGATCCTTGTAGTTGGTATCCTCTGTGATAAGTTGTACAAAGTCAATATGACGTTCAATTAGGGTAGTAATCCACTCGAAACAGACCTGATAGCCACGACCAACCTGGTCCTCTTGTTTATAGAGAGCCCCAATCCAAGCCTCGAGAAGACTGCCTAGGATTCGCAAGTTACCACGGCCATCACACACATCCTCTACATGACGACTGAGAATTGCCCAATAACCGAGGCCGACTTCTTTGGCTAGTAGACCGAGCATTTTATTATTTACAATACGTGTACGGAGGCGTGTCAGGAAACCCTCGCCTTGACCTGGATAACGTGTTGCAAGATATGTTGCAACAATACATCCGAGTACACTATCACCGAGGAATTCTAGTTCTTCGTTATCTGCTTGGCGGAGTGGCAGACAATCATCAGGCCGTTCGGCCATTTGCAGCGGTTCCCCGTTTTCAGACTGTTCTGCCCAGAGGTCAGGACGGTCTACATAAGATTTATGTGTACAGGCTTGCTGGAATAGATGAATAGATCGCACCCGGCCTTTCCAGCCATATTTGCGAAGAATGCGATGAATATCATTTAGTTGGATTTCCTTATTACGAGGATTCCATGGATTGAAGATCTTTTGATCCTGTGCTACAAGGGAGCTCATTCTCTTATTGAATACTGTCTCTGGCATTTAGGTGTGTGGCTGGTCTAACATCAATTTTCCGTAACAGCTCTATGCGAGTTGAACAGCGCATGTTTTTATCGAAGTAATTATTAATATGCCAACCAAAGTTCAATTGGAACAGGCAAAGAGAGAAGTGGAGGAAAAAATGAAAACATTAATGGGCATAATTGCTAACTTACAAAAGTCTAAAGCAACTTTCAACCAAAGATTGAAGCCGAAAGGGAAATTAACGGAAAAAGATAAGGTTGCTATTGCACAATTTAACGAATTAAAGAGCCAAATTACAGGCTTGCAGGAAAAAGTTGTGGCATTACAGGAGAGGCTAAAAGCCGCTGGTGCTCCTGCACCTGCTCCTGCTGGTGCCGCTGGTGCTCCTGCACCTGTTCCTGCCTCTATTGTGACTGCTCCTGCCTCTATTGTGGCTGCTCCTGCCGCTGCCGCTGCTCCTGCCGCTGCCGCTGCGGCTGGTGATGGTGCTGCGGCTGGTACTGCTGCTCCTGCCTCTGCTGTGGCTGCTCCTGCCTCTGCTGCGGCTGGTACTGGTGCTCCTGCCTCTGGTGCTGCCACTCTTCCAGCTAAAGAAGCTG
>JACCDO010320048.1_pt1 | contig 11758 bp, 6 predicted proteins | sample 7446101 | NCBI WGS metagenome assembly JACCDO01 (sample SAMN15323440, study PRJNA562643) | freshwater metagenome | isolation source: river surface water | place: USA:Blue River Watershed | collected 2017-08-16 | reverse complement strand
CTGCTCAGCGCCTGACAGGATATACTGGCGAGGAATTAAAACAGAAAAATATCGAAGATTTAATCATCTTTGATCAATCAGATGAAGAGGAGATGATAAGTTTTTCATCTCACCTCAACGCACAATCGACCTTTTATGGTGGTCTTATGCGTAGTAGTGTGCAAACACTTAGGACGAGTAAAGGGAAAAATCTACCAGTACACGTATCAGCTCCATTGGTAATGTCGGATGATGGTAAACCACAAGTTCTGATCTGTTTTTGTCGGAATTTAGATGAGCTTGTCCACGGTGATAACCTGCTCAGTAAAGCAAGAGAGGATCTGCAAATAGCACTATCCGAGCGTATGGCTGCTGTCGGTATTATGGCGGGTGGCGGGGCGCATGAAGTTAATAACCCGCTATCAATTGTGCTTTTAACGGTGGAAAAGTTAAAAAGATCTTCACCAGGTAAGGAAGATGCGCCAATGATGCAGGGTTTAGACCGCATTGAACGTGCTGGTAAACGTATTGGTACGATTGTCTCAGGACTGAGGGCGTTCTATCAAGGCTCTAGTATGGATCTCGCTCAGTCAGAAAACTTGCAAGAGCTTCTGATTGAAAGTGTCGAGTATCTGCGGAGTACAATGGATTGCTCAAAGGTTAATATACAGGTCGACCTTGCTGACGAGCTCCATGTTCACTGTCAATTTGGTGCTGCGAAGGAAGCGTTATTTCAGATTCTAAAAAATGCGGTAGAAGCAAGCATAAAGTCTCCTACACCATGGATCAATGTGATGGCTCGTGATGTGGGACGTCAGGTTATGCTTACTATTCAGGATAGTGGTAATGGTATTTCACCTGACATTCGCGACAAGATTATGCTGCCTTTTTTTACCACTAAGCCAATAGGCGATGGTACAGGTCTAGGATTGTCGATAGCTAACGGCGTACTCACTGGCCAGGGCGCTAGATTACATTTCGATAGCACTGCAGAACATACAACGTTTGAAATCACTTTTACTAAGGGACGTGGTTAACGTTTAATTCTGAGGATGCGGTCAATATAGTGGTTCCAGCGATCTGGTAAGTCACTAAACCAGATAATTGGAGTGATCCCGATCACAAACGTTATATGCCCAATAAAAGCGTGCCATGTGACTAAGGCAGCTTCCCAGTAACCAATATGGGTTAGCCAGATAATGAATAGCAGTCGGCACCAATTAAGCAAAACAGCAGCAACCGCCGCAAAGGCGATGCGAAGTGTGAGTGTTAACCAGGTACCTTGGCTTAGGGAAGCTAAAGCTGCCAGTGCAATGGAAAGTCGGAAGAACGTGCCGCCATCGCAGGCGGAAGCAATATGAATCGCTGACCCTGCAACATCAATGGTAAAGGTGTCACGCCAAACTGAGCCGGGGGCAAGCAGCGGTGATATGGTGGCGGCTGCCCCAGCAGCAAGATGTTGTAGTGTGTAAGGATCAGGCGGGGTTACGTACTTCCCTGGCACAACTAATATGAAGGCAACGGCAAATGCCTGAACTAGTTTACGTCGTTCGATGGGGTAGGTAAGGCAAAGCGCCGCACTAACAAGGAACATCGCAAAGCTGCCCGCTATCAGAGATAGCTTCTCACTTGCGAAGCCGGCAAGTGAGAATGCCACCCATGGTAGTAGCCAAGTGAGGCGCTGGATGCGAAACTCGATTTTAGTGGCATCCCCGATCAGCTGAATCATTAACAATGATAGGATGATGAGGCGCTCAGCGATTAGGTCCTCACCCATCGTATAGATTTGATAGAATCGGTATCCCCAAACAACACAGTATGCTGAACACAGGACAAATAAAGTAAGCGCTAATAAGCGTAGTATAACCGCTTTAGGTGTGAGACTTGGTCTGGGCTGCTGGCTTGTAAAGTTTAAAGGCAAGTCTTGTATCCTCAAATCCTAAATCATTTAGTCCATGGATGAATTTATCGGTTAGTTCAACAGGTTGAGAGTTTACACTGATCTCAACTTCCGTATCTCCATAGTCTAACACAAGATGTAAAGGAATATCGCCAGCATGACCCTTAAGATGAGTTGCAAGGCCAGTTAGTGAGTCTTCATAGTCTTTGCGTGTTGCTTTTCTCCCTCCTTCAGGGCGAATCCGTAATGTTACAGACTCAACATGCTCAGACCTGATATCTTCGATGGGGAGGACTTTGTTAACTCGGAAGCGGATGGTTTCTTTATCAAAGCTAAGGTCAGGCTGACCTACCACTAATACGACGCTGCCACTTTCCGGAAACTCTTTCGGAATATCATCCTCAAACATGACAGCTTCAATAGCCCCATCTTCATCTTCAAGGCGTAATGCTGCCATCCGTTTGTTGCTTTTCGTTATTTTTTCATTAACCGCAGTTAACAGAGCGATCATCACGGTTTTTTTGCCAAGTGCTTTAGCAATATCGCTTGTACCAACCCTACCAAAGGCTTTTTTGTCTTGAACATGAAACTTAAGGGGGTGTCCAGTTAGGAAGACACCTAATAAGGCTTTTTCCTTTTTTAACCACTCTGGATTAGGAGCGCCGGGCTGCTGTTCTCTTTTCGTCAGAGTCCACTCGAGAGCTTGGCTATGATTTTTTTCTGGAACATCATCATCCAAATCAAAGAGGGTTCGTTGACCTGAGTGTTTAGCTTCGTGGTGGGACTCACTAAATTTAACGATCTCCCCTAGAAGAGAAAAAAGCTTCGGCCTTGCTATACCAAAAAAGTCTAATGCTCCAGCTTGAGTGAGAAGTTCTAAGGTTTTTTTACCGACTTTATGCAAGTTTACTCGGTAAGCTAGGTCACTGATCGATTGAAACGGTCCATTTTTCTTGCGTTCCATGACTAATGGTTCAACCGATTGAGCTCCCACCCCTTTTACAGCTGCAAGACCAAAGGTGATGGCGTTTGGTCCAGGTACTTCAAATTCAAGTCCACTAGTATTAATAGATGGTGGAATCATTTTGATCTTTAAGCGTTTACACTCTTCGACATAGCGCACGACTTTTGACGTGTTATCTAAGTCGCAAGTCATGATCGCGGCCATAAATTCTTCAGGGAAATGAACTTTTAAAAATGCAGTTTGATATGCGATGAGTCCGTACGCAGCAGAGTGACTTTTGTTGAAACCGTAGTTAGCGAATTCTGCCATTAAGTCAAATATTTCGGCAGATTTTGTCTCGTCATGGTTATTGGCAATGGCACCTGATACAAAACGGTGTTTTTGCTTTTCCATCTCGGAAGCAATTTTTTTACCCATTGCTCGTCTAAGCAAATCCGCTTCGCCAAGGGAGTAGCTTGCTAATTCCCCTGCCACCTTCATCACCTGTTCCTGGTAAAGGATAACGCCGTAAGTCTCTTTTAAGATCGGCTCTAGTTGTGGGAGAGGGTAAACGATAGGTTTGCGGCCGTGTTTACATTCGATAAAGTCATCCACCATGCCGCTTCCGAGTGGACCAGGGCGAAATAACGCAACAAGCGCAATCATGTCTTCAAATACACTTGGTTTCAGCTTGATGACAAGGTTACGCATACCACTGGATTCAAGCTGAAAAATCCCCACTGTGTGACCAGAACTGACGTATTGGTAAACCTTTTTATCGTCCATGGGAATGAGAGCGATATCAAAGTTGGGATCTTTTTTGGTTTTGATAATATCGATAGCTTTTTGGATTACTGTCAGGGTTTTTAACCCTAAAAAGTCGAATTTAACTAACCCAACTTTTTCCGCCATCTTCATTTCGAATTGCGTAACTAGTCCGCCACCTTCGACTGTGTAGACAGGGACATAGTTCGTCATCGGACCATCAGAAATTACGATACCTGCGGCATGCACAGAGCAGTGACGTGCGAGACCTTCAAGTTGTTTGGCTAGCCGTAGTAGGTCAGCAATCGTTTCATCACGCCCCGCCTCTTCCATGATTTTCGGCTCTTTTTCAATGGCCTCATCAAGGGTAATACCAAGATCTTCTGGAATCAGTTTCGCGAAGCGGTCAACCCTACTGTAACCAAGCTCTAATACCCTACCAACGTCACGGATAACCGCTTTCGCGTTCATTTTACCGAAGGTTGTGATCTGGGCAACCTGGTCAGATCCGTACTTCTCCACAACATAGCGAATCACCTCATCACGGCGATCCTGGCAGAAGTCAACGTCAAAGTCAGGCATGGAAACCCGGTCTGGGTTAAGAAAACGTTCAAAAAGCAGGTTGTAAGGGATCGGATCTAAGTCGGTGATGCGTAACGCATACGCAACCAAAGACCCTGCACCAGATCCCCGTCCCGGTCCTACTGGGATACCAGCGCGTTTCGACCAGTTGATAAAGTCTTGTACGATTAAAAAGTAGGATGCAAAGCCCATGTTGCAGATGACATTGAGCTCATAATCAAGGCGTTTGCGGTAGAACTCGCGGCGTTCATCATTAAAACTTGCACCGTAAACTTTGGCTAACTGCGTAAAACGCTCTTCCAGCATCTCCTTCGCAAAGCGAGTCATAGCTTCTTCCGGTGTTTCCGGACGTCCAGTATCAAATTTAGGTAAATAGTACTGTCCAAAATCGAATTTTAAATTGCATTGATCAGCGATAACTTTGGTGTTGGCTAACGCTTCTGGCCATTCCGCGTAAATAGAGCGCATTTCTTCCGGAGAGAAGAAATGAAAATGTGTACCCTTGCGCCGGCCCCGTAGCTTAGACATGGTAAGGCCGTGTTTAATACCGATTAAAACTGCATGGCCTTCAGCGTGTTCTTTGTCAAGATAGTGTGCATCCGCAGACGCGACAAGAGGGAGATTATAAAAACGGGCTGCTGCAACTAAATCTGGTAACAGTTTTTTCTGTTCAGGAAGGTTATTGTTGATGAGCTCAACATAATACCCCCCTTGACCAAATCGAGAGATCATCGTTTTTACATGCTCCTGCAGCGCTAACGCTGCAGCATAAGCTGGATGATCAGATGCTGGATTTAGTGCTAATTCTGGGGTGTTGCTTAACTCTCGGATCGTAGCTACTAAATACCCGAACTCACCCTTTAAACAGCTAGATAATGCGATGAGATCACTCGCAGATTTATCAAGTGCATCCTCATCAACGACTGGCATCTCACAGGTTGGATCCCTGTAGCCACAACTTACAATCTTGATGAGGTTCTTATACCCCTGCAAGTTCTTAGCTAGTAAAACCAAATGAAAGGATTGACCTTTTTCCGGTTGGTGCTGCAACTCTTTGGCTACCGCTAAGCTTTTTTCACCGCCAGAATGAAAGATCTCACAGCCGATGATTGCTTTGATACCTTTTTCTTTAGCTTTTAGATAAAGTTCAATAGCACCGAAAAGCACACCATGATCAGTCATCGCAACAGCTTTGCTGCCATGCTTCTCAACGCGTTTCAGTAAATCTTTAATTCTGATTGAACCATCGAGAAGCGAGTATTCAGTGTGCACGTGCAAGTGCACAATCTCTTCGCTATGGCTCGTGCCTTCCTCAGTCGTCACCTAAGATTACTCCCACTCAATGGTTGCTGGTGGTTTAGTGGTGACATCATACACAACTCGGTTGATTCCGTTAACTTTACCAACGATTTCAGCAGCTACCTTACTTAGGAAACTAAGAGGCAGGTCGCTGACACCTGCAGTCATCGCGTCACTGCTATTTACGGCTCGGAGTGCGATGGTCATTTGGTATGTCCGGTTATCTCCCATAACCCCCACTGATTTTACAGGTAGAAGCACCGCAAATGCTTGCCAAACATTCTCGTAATGACCGTGATCTCTGAGGGCTTTGATATAAATGTCGTCCGCTTCACGCAGGAGGTCGAGCCGGTCTTTTGTAATCTCCCCTAAGATACGGACAGCTAGTCCTGGTCCGGGGAAGGGGTGGCGGAATACCATGTCATGGGGAAGGCCGAGTTGTTCACCGAGTGCTCGCACCTCGTCTTTAAATAAATAGCGGAGTGGCTCACAAAGTTTTAAATGCAGTTTTTCTGGTAAACCACCAACATTGTGATGGCTTTTGATAACTTTACTGCCTGCTCCGTGGCCAGCGGATTCTATTACGTCAGGGTAGAGTGTACCTTGGCCTAGATGAGTAAATTCCGTGCCATGCGCTTTTGCATAACGTTCAAATTCTTCGATAAATAACCGGCCAATAATTTTTCGTTTTGCTTCTGGATCAGTAACACCAGAAAGTTCGCTTAAGAATTTAGCTTCAGAATCTAGAACCTCTACATGTTGTAAGCCAAGCTGTTTTAATGCAGCAGATACCCAGGTGACTTCATTTTTTCGCATCATCCCGGTATCGCAGAATACAGCAGTGACCTTGTTGCTACCTAAAGCTTTCGCTAGTAACGCGGCAGCAACGGTTGAATCGACTCCACCGGAACATGCCACAAGCACATGCCCACTTCCGACACTTTCCCGGATGTATGATAGGGTTGCTTCAAGCATACTGCCACCATCCCAGTTACGGGGAGCTCGGCAGACTTTACTGACAAAGTTTTCTAAAATGAGTTTGCCGTTAACCGAATGCTCAACTTCCGGGTGAAATTGTAACGCTACAATCGGTAATTCCTCGTGCACAATGGCGCTAACGACACCGTCACGGCTGTGGCCTACGGCGACCATATGGGTAGGTAATGTCTCAACGTCATCGCCATGACTCATCCAGACGACTTCTTCGGTGTCTAAACCATGAAAAGTTTGCCCTGCACGGGTGCCGATTTCACGGGAAAGCACAAGGTGAGCATGACCGTATTCCCTGCCCTTCCCACCACGCAGGGAACCACCAAAATGTTCGACGATAAGTTGCATACCGTAGCAAATCCCCATGATGGGGAGACCGCTTTTTAATACCCAGACAGGAAGGCGCCTTGATCCAGCGTCATAAACAGAATCGGGGCCCCCAGAAAGGATAAGTCCATGAACCTTAAAATCTTCAGGAGCACTTTCAGCACGTCCGTCAACAACTTCCGCATAATAACCGAGTTCACGCAGTCGCCGAGCGATCAACAGCGTATACTGTGAACCGTAATCTAGAACCAAAAGACCTTCGTGAGCAGGGCGCGATACATGGTGTAGCATAGAAAATCCGATCTTAGTCTAACTTGTAATTGGGAGCTTCACGGGTGATGTAAACATCGTGTACATGGCTTTCTTTTAAGCCAGCTGTGGTGATCTGACGGAAACGAGCTTTTTCTTGTAACAATGGAATGGTTGGAGCTCCGATATAACCCATTGCCGAGCGTAAACCGCCAAGAATCTGGTAAATCGAGTTAGCAAGCGCACCTTTATATGCAACCCTTCCTTCGATACCTTCTGGTACTAGTTTACCGGCATCTTCCACACCGCCTTGGAAATAACGGTCTTTGCTGCCCTTATCCATTGCTCCAAGACTGCCCATACCGCGGTAGGATTTATAGCTTTTACCTTGGTAAATAACGAGCTCACCGGGTGCTTCATCAGTACCAGCAAACATACTACCGATCATAACGGTGTCGGCACCACCTGCTATCGCTTTGACCACATCGCCACTAAATTTAACGCCGCCGTCAGCAATAACCGGTACCCCGGTGCCCTTAGCAGCAGCAGCGCACTCCATGACAGCACTGAGTTGTGGTACACCTACACCGGTGACAATCCGCGTCGTACAGATGGAGCCAGGACCGACACCAACTTTTACACCATCAGCTCCCGCTTTAATCAGAGCGAGAACTCCTTCTGGAGTTGCAATATTGCCAGCGACAATTTCGAATTGAAACCGGGTTTTAAAAGTTTCTTTAACTTTTTTCACCGCTTCGAGAACACCTTCGCTATGACCGTGTGCTGTATCGATACAAAGCACGTCAGCACCACTTTTTAACAGCGCTTCGGCACGGGAAAGGTAATCTCCGCCAGCGCCAATAGCTGCACCCACAATCAACCGACCTTTATCGTCTTTTGAAGCGTTAGGAAAACGGCGCGCTTTTTCAATATCCTTAATGGTGTAGAGACCGATAAGTGTTTTCCCGTCATCATCAAGAATCGGCAGTTTCTCGATGCGGTGGCGGTGCAGCATTTCGAGAGCTTGCTCTGGAGTTGCTCCCTTTTTGGTGGTAACGACTTTCGCGGTCATCACTTCACGTACTTTGCAGTTTAAATTATTTTCAAAACGAATATCCCGCCCGGTAACAATGCCAACCAGTGCCCCACCCTCGACCACAGGAAACCCTGAAATCTGGTGTTGGCGCATAATTGCAACGAGTTCACCGACCGTTTGCTCTGGCCCAACGGTAATTGGTTCAAGCACCATACCGGCTTCTGATTTCTTTACTTTTTTTACAGCCTCAGCTTGTGCTTCGATCGACATGTTTTTATGGATGATGCCAATACCCCCGGCTTGCGCCATAACAATGGCAGTAGCTGATTCAGTGACCGTGTCCATAGCAGCTGCAACTAGCGGCATTTTTAGCTTAATGCGGCGGGTAAACTTCGTATCAAGTGAGGTTTCATGCGGCAAAACTTGTGAGTGCTGGGGGACTAGTAGTACGTCATCGTAGGTTAAAGCGTAGGTAATAGCTGGTTTGTTCGTCCCGGGACTCGTCATAGTTTGCTCCTCTTTGCTAAGGTGGCGCCAATATTACCTTTGCCGATCAATATGTCGAGTGTAATTTCCTCATTGCTGTGACTCCATCCCGCTGTTATTTATAGCATTAATATATATGGCTCGTGACGCCTAAAATTCGAAGGCAGCATTCCTACCGGACACCACCGAGCAACAATCAAGTCGGCTAACTTAATGCGACCAACTAACCGTAATTGTTATAGATTGTCTATGAGTTCGTTAAAAGCAAAGGTATGTATTCGAATTATTTACTTTAATAAAACATAAGAACTGCCGATACTCACCAAGTAAGAAAAAGGCGAACCACCAAGTTCACCTTAGAATTATCTAACCTTTTAGCGAATAGAACAGGAAGTGTTATGGGGCTCGTATCAATAAATGTCCTCTTTTTTCTTGCCGTGCTAACTGCATACATGGCTTACCTGATGTTGCTCACCACCCAAAGGGCCCCTCTTCCTATTGCTGCTTCTAATCGTAAGTTATACTCATCATCCATAAAAAGGAGGTCCTAATATGAGTGATGTTATACTATTCCCGTTCTCGGATTATTGGTGGTTATACGGGGCATTTAGCGGATTTGTGCTGCTTCTCTTGCTCCTCGATTTAGGTGTGTTTCACAAGAAGTCACATGTGGTGACGGTGAAAGAGTCAGCAATTTGGAGCGTGGTGTGGGTGAGTTTAGCACTATGCTTTAACTTTTTACTATACACATATGCCAGTCATACGTTTCCGACAGACCCGAGATTACAAGCTATCCCCGGCTTTGATGCAAACGCTTCTGCTCGGCAAGTCAGCCTTGAGTTTTTAACAGGTTTTATCATTGAGAAAGCGTTAGCGGTCGACAACATTTTTATCTTTGTTGTTGTTTTTAGCTATTTTGCTATTCCTTCCCTATATCAGCATCGAGTACTCTTTTTTGGTATCATCGGAGCATTGATCTTTCGTGCCATCTTTATTGCACTTGGTTCAGTGTTGTTGCAATACCAGTGGATTATGTTACTCGCAGGAGTATTCCTGATATTAACCGGGATAAAGCTGTTATTTGCTCCTGAGAAAAAAATGGATCCAGGTACCAATCCTATTGTGCGACTTGTACGTCGTTTTGTGCCTGTGACCGCGACAGTGGATGGTAAAGAGTTTTTTATCAAACAGAACGGAGTTTGGCATGCGACTCCACTATTTCTCGCACTGATGTTTATTGAATTTACCGATGTGATTTTTGCTGTCGATTCTGTGCCCGCTATTTTTGCTATAACCAAAGAGCCATTGATCGTCTTTACGTCAAATATCTTTGCGATCCTTGGACTGAGGTCTCTCTATTTTATGCTTGCAGGAGTCATCGATAAATTTCACTTACTGAAATATGCGTTAGGTGTGATTCTGATCTTTGTCGGTTTAAAAATGAGTTATCTCAACGATGCGTTCGGTGGCAAATTTCCGGTGACTTGGTCACTAGGAATTATCGGTGGGCTTTTACTCAGCGGTGTAATTTGCTCCGTGTTAATCAAGCCTAAAAATGAGGGTACCAGCGCTGTTTAGGTTGCTGGAATCGGACAGGTGATGGCAAGACCGTCCCAGGTTAAGTCTGGGACGTTGCCACTGGTTAGAGCGGCACCAGATGATTTTTTGGTAAAGTATTCTTTCAGTTTTTTGATGGTGTCAGGCCATTTCGGAAAGGGCAAAGTAAAGGATTTTTTGGGTGCAGCGCTGGCACCAACCTTTACCAGCCCAGCTCCCAGCCCGGCGCTTCCCCCAGTTGCAGAGGAAAAGGTCAGTCCCTCACTATCTAGTTTTGCAGATGCTGACAAGAATGGTAGATTGCAGCTAAAGTTAGCGTTGCAGTATGGCTCAGCATTGTAGCTTACGGAGTTCGCATTATGATCGGTAGTACGTTTTATTCCGACGCCAATATTGAGGGATACGTTGAGGATTTTACCGATACAAGAGGGTGTACTGAGAGTAGCTCCAGCATCTGTTTTACGAAAGCATACACCAGGTTTGTCAGTATTAGATTGCTCATAGGTTAGTTTAATCTTTGATACGAGTCCGACTGGTACACCAACCCCAACTTTTACAGGCTTGATAAGTTCGGATTGGCAGGTGCCATCTTTATTGCATGACATGCCGACCAAGTTTTTAAAATCTTCTGGTTTAACTTCGATGTTTAGATAATCACCGACTCCTAGCGAAACAGTGGTATCAGGTACAAGATCGCTTGTGTCAGAGGTCTTTGGAGCGTAGGTCACGGATGCTGGTTTAGTACATGCAGAATCGTCAGCAAGAGTTGCGCTGTCTGGCTGATTTGCCCGGTCAGAGGTCTTACAACTAGTGGTAAGAAGAAGTGTTACGAGTAAGTATGAAAATGCTTGTTTGATCATGGTTGCTGCCTCCGTCATATGTCGCGCGTAACTATTCGGCTGAACGGGGCAGAGGGTTTAAGGATATTATCTGAAGGAATCGAAAAGACTTATTATCATAGATGTTTATCGTTACGTGATGTGCGAGTGCTAGCCGTATCTAGCGGGAACAATTACAGGATGTTCTACATCGAGGCGAATTCCCACCTCATCTGCAACCCGGTAGAGGCGATGGCTAGAAGAAAAGCAGAGGACTTCACGTCCTGACGGTACCTTTAAGGTGTAAATGACGAACATACCACGGAAGGTGACATTGGTAATGAGGGCGCGGTGTGTACTTGTGTCATCGATAAAAATGTCGTCTGGGCGCAAAAATATTTCTAGTGCTTCACCAGTACTAGGAAGGTCAGTCTGCGTCGTTAAGGAAAGTGAGCCGATTTCAGTATGCAGGGAAGTGCTATGACTGACTCGCACTGGTAAAAAAGCACCACTGCCGATAAAGCTGGCAGCAAATCGAGTTTTAGGGTGGTGGTAGAGGTCATACGGGGAGCCTTGTTGCTCGACTCGTCCCGAGTCGAGCAATATCACCTCATCAGCCACATCAAAAGCTTCTTCTTGATCGTGAGTAACCATCAAAGCAGTTACTTTCAATTTGGTGAGTAGATCTTTCAATTCACGCTTCATTGACTGTCGCAGCGATGGGTCGAGATGGCTGAAGGGCTCATCAAGAAGCAGTAGTGCTGGACTTCGCGCGAGGGCGCGGGCGATAGCGACGCGCTGTTGTTGGCCGCCTGAGAGCTGCTGCG
>JACCDO010592449.1_pt1 | contig 11760 bp, 5 predicted proteins | sample 7446101 | NCBI WGS metagenome assembly JACCDO01 (sample SAMN15323440, study PRJNA562643) | freshwater metagenome | isolation source: river surface water | place: USA:Blue River Watershed | collected 2017-08-16 | reverse complement strand
GTGCTTGCATTCATTCAAATCATCACGTCGATTGTGATAGTACTCTTGCTAAAGTACCTTGGAAAGATTCAAGTAGACGAGTTAGAATGGGGAAAGATCAAAGCATTTAGTGTATATACTGTATTCTTTGCGAGTTCCATCTATGCAAATATGAGAGCAATACAGGTGTCAAATCCCGAGACAGTGTTGGTGTTTAGAGCTTGTTCTCCACTTGCGGTAGCCTTTGCCGAGCACGTGTTTATGAATAGAGCAGCACCAAGTATGACTTCATGTTTGTCCTTGATAGCAGTAACCGTTGGTGCCGCTATCTATTGTGTATCTGATTCGCTTTTTCATCTGCATGATTTCAGTGCTTACACATGGCTTACTCTTTATGTTGTACTGACTACATTCGAAATGATATATGGCAAAATATTGACAGAACCCGCCAAGACTAGCTGGACACTGTGTGGGCTTGTGTTGTATCAGAACTTGTCAGTGGCACTACCCATGTTCATCTTTGGGTACGCATACGGGGATTATGCGGACGCTAGACAGAGCTTCTTGGACATGAAAGACCAGCATATTGGGTACACTGCGATCGTGCTTAGCTGCGTGATTGGCACTGCAATTGGCTGCACAAGTTGGGCGTCCCGCGCTGTGCTTAGCTCGACCAGCTTCGCATTGGTGGATGTCATCAACAAGCTAACAGCAGTACTGATGCACGTATTACTGTGGGGCAAGCCATCGAGTCCCACAGGGCTCGCTGCACTCTGCTTCTGTCTGCTCGCAGGAGCCTTTTATCAGCAGGACCCAAGACGCGAGTACGGCGACGGAAATATGGAGAAATTAACGAAGTAGGAATTGTAAAGAGTGTGCACGTGTCAGTTATGTAGACATTTTGACTTGTAATTGAAGAATTTCCTGTAGAAACTAACTGTTCTCCTCATCCGCCGACTCTTCCAACTGCATGCGCGCTGAGACCTGTCTTCTACGTCAGCATTGTCGGTGCAGTTGCAGCGGCGGCAGATGAGACCGCGAGCAAGATCCCTTCGAAAGTAATACGTAGTTAATAATAAACCAATAAAAAGAAAACTAAACGGAAGAAAAGCTGGTCTTCTTGTTGTTGCACGGTCCGCAGCAGACGCGACCGTTCTTGTAGACAGATCTCTTGACGAGCCAGTTGAGGTAGAACAAGTCAACAAGCCAGCCGAACATCATACAATTGAACGTGCAGAGGTAAAGCCACCCCATTCCGTAGTCTCCGAGGGCGAATCTGTGGAAACCAGGGACGATTCCTGACAGGATGAACGTGGTGTAGGCAGCTAGGTAGTCGCAGATTGAGGGCTTGGTGCTGCTGATATTTCGCACATCCTCGTCGCTAAGAGTCTCTGTGCACCAGCATTTGCAGCAGTTAGTACGACTTGCTGCCGCGCCTTCAACGTAAGGGCTAGCCGCGAGGCACACACAACATCGGAGATGACCGTACTTGGTAACCGATCGCTCGAGAATCCAAGGAAGACGAAACCAGTCTACTAACCACCCGATCATACACTCATTTAGAGTGAACAAGTAGAAGACTCCACTGTAGGTTTCACCCAGAATGAACCTATGCAGGCCAGGGATGAGCACGGCAAAGAACAGGGCGACGTATGCGATGATGTAGTCCGTGGCGGTTGGTGGAGTCTTGACCACCACGTCCTCTTCTTCGGTATTATCAGAGCGGATTTTCTTAAGAAACACCTGTTCTAATGAGCTCTGGGAGAGCACGTAGTCGGCGATGCCGAGCCTTTCCTTGTTGGACTCAAGGATGCTGAAGACAGTCGATAGCTTTGCAACACTAGCCTTGGGTATCTCGTAGTTCAACATGGTAACATGCTCATCACAAATAGCCGCATCGGGGAAGGTCTCAAGAATGAACGCTTTGCAGTGATCGACCTGGTCGACAGTCATGAGATGCACTTCTAACAGGAATCCCGAGCCATGGGTAGAGCGAAGATGCTGCGTGTCACCCAGGCAGACCAGCTCACCATTCTTCATGATCCCCACCCGAGTGCAGGTCGACTCGCACTCCAACATGTTGTGTGTGGTTAGAACAATCGCACTGCGACCTGCTGCTCTTACTTTGCTGAGTAATCGCCACATTAAACGACATGCTAATGGATCGAGACCAGTAGATGGCTCGTCGAGGTAAATAGTGGGAGGCGCGCCGATGAGGGCAACGGCTAGCGACACCTTGCGTCGGTTACCCCCCGACAGATTCATGATTGCCTTGTTCTCGTATACTTTGATCTTCAGGGCGCTCATGTATGCTTCAACCACGTGAGGGACATCAAAGAATGGGATTCCCTTCAAGCGCGCAAAGTATAACAGGTTTTCTCGGACAGTCAACTGCTCCACTAGCGTGTCGAACTGCGGGCATACCCCCATGGAGCGCTGCGCCCTGGTGCGATCAGTGACAGCATTATATCCGTTGACATACGCATGCCCTGCGCTTGGGTTCTCGAGTCCAGAGACCATCTTGAGTGTTGTGGTTTTGCCCGCGCCGTTGCCGCCTAGTAACCCGAAGCTTTCGCCTTTGCCGATGGACAGGTTCATGCCGCGCACGGCTACCTTGTCTTTCTGAGCAAATGTCTGCGCGAAGTAAATCTTCTTCATCTCGTGCATGAATATTGCGTTGGTGTCCTTGTTAACACCTAGGTGCGCGATCGTTGCGACTCTGGTGTTCTCTGCAGCCACGTCGCTGTCGAGGACTCGCGCACTGAGTCTGTCAGCGTTGGAGTCAAGCGGGTTGGCTTGAGACAGCAGAGTGTTCATCTCCACGCCCTCCTCGGCGTCTTTCTTCCTACTCTCGGCTGCAGCTGCAGTCGCGGCTAAGACAAGTCGAATTATACCAGATTCCTGCGCGAAGATGATGGCCGCCATCGCTATCCAGTTGACTACGAACGCCATGACGATGTAGCTGCCCACACTCACCAGCGCCGACTTGGACGACGTGGTCTCCATGATACCCAGGTAGTTGTTCTGCATGAGAAACAGCATGTTTGCTCCAAATGTTGGGTCAATGATGGACAGCGTGTAGATGAGCTGGACCATGACCGGGTTGCCGAGGTTGCCCTTCACGGAGCTGGATGAGATCACAAAGTAAACGACTATATTCCAGAACAGCATGATCCCAAGACCTCCGTAGAAGAAAAAAGACTGCGCGACCTTGACGTCTGTGATGACAAAGGACAGCGCGTGGAAGCGCAGCACAGCTGCAGGCGCGTAGAGCAGCATGATTCCCACTACTTGGTTGAATCCGTTGTTGTAGCCATCAACGCGGTAGTTGTCGCAGGCGCTGGTCAACGCGATGCCCAGGATAACGCTGTGCGCAATGAAAACGGAGTAATCAAAGAGGAAGTTAGTCAACCAATACGCTAACTTGTGCATTCCTGATGTTAGTTGCAGATGCTTGACTAGCTGCACCTTCTCACTGCCCAGAACAACGGCTATTCCAGCACCAAGAGACCCGATCATCAGCGAGAACACCAATGAAAAGGACACAGCTTTAAGCAACTGACCGAGGCCCAAGAAGGAAGGCAAGTAGCCAGTGGCGACGTCAATGTGCAGCTTCCCTGAGGTAGCGTTGGCAACAGCGTCGTTATTGAGGGCTCGGATCACACTTGGGAGATTGAATCCCCAGGTTGCGTTGTACAGCACAGTGTAGTTACTGGGACTGTCCACCACGACGCCGGCAGAGCTCTCTTGTGTCGAGACCTGGTTTACCACGTATGAATTGACGTCTGAATACACGTCACCGACGTAGACTGTGTTTGTGATGCAAGAGCCGTTCACATACTGGTCAGCGGCACTCGCACATACTATGCCATCGAGTGCTGCACTGGAATAGGCCACCGGAGTGTCGTATCTCGTATCGTAGGTGGCTCCACTCAGGTAGAACGTGGAGGACATCGCTGTGACCAGCTCCTTCGGCATCTCCGACAGCGTCAACGCCGCTATTATTGCGAAAATAATGGGCACAATCATGCTGAAGTAGATCTGCCCGGTGGAGCGACCGAGTTGCCGGACTCGTTTAAGGAATATCAACGGAATTTGCGTGACAGACGCGCAAGGAGGCACTGTGTTGTCGGAGGAACCTCTAGTAAGCAGCAGCTTCAACGAGGAATCGTGCAGGGGAAATCTCTTGTGATCTCTCTCGTTACGCTTGTAGTTATTCGCTTGATTCGTTAAAAAGTCTGCGCCGATCGACTTGGAGGATCCCTCTGGGTCGCGGAGCAGGTCCTCCAGGTCCTCGTTCACTAGGCGCAAGAAAACCTCTTCAAGAGTTGTCGTTTCGATGCCAAATGAGTCGATTTTAAGCGCAACGGAGAGCTCTTCTAACGTGGCAAAAAGTGTTGGGAAAGTGGAGATGGAGCTCTTTGGGAGGCGAACACTCATCTCTGTTCCTGCAAGTGAGACCACCTCCGTGTTGCTGATGCTCGCACTTATAACATCCGCGATCGAGTCTGTTGTAGCAGTATCTGTGCCTGTTTTGAGAGAGAAACGCATCATAAAACCAAGTCCAAACTTCTTCTTCAGGTAGTCTGGGGAGCCACAAGCACGTAGTCGCCCTTGCTTGATGATGGCAATCCGGTCGCCCAAGACATCTGCTTCATCCATGAAATGAGTGGTGAGTAAGATGGCGCGTCCTTGTCGGTTCTCCTGCACGAGCTGCCACAGGCGTCTCCGGGATAGTGGGTCGAGGCCAGCAGTTGGCTCGTCCAGGAATACCACTTTGTTGCCTCCAACCATGCTCATACCGACGCAAAGCCTCCTCTTCTGTCCTCCCGAGAGCGATCCGGCATAACTTTTTGCTTTTTCAGGGAATCCAAGTGATATTAACATGTTGTTGACGCTCTTGCGCAGCTCGTTGCCACTGCAACCGCGCAGTCGCCCAATGATCCACAGGTGATCCTCGACGGTGATATCATCCCAGATAACGTCCTGTTGAAAGCAAATACCGATGTTTCTTCGAGCTGCATCTCTGTTGTGCGTGATGGATAATCCGTTCATATAAGCATCTCCTGCAGAAGGAACGAGTGTGCCACAAAGCATAGACATGGTCGTGGACTTACCTGCTCCATTCGCACCTAGGAAGGATAGCACTTCCCCTTCACGCACACTGAATGACAGGTTACTCACGGCTCTCGTGCTGTCAGGGAAGACCTGCGTGAGACGATCGCACACCAAGTAGGCAGGTTTCTCTTGATTTGCAGCGACTGCCTCATCCTCGTAGTCACATGGATACTCGATTTCCTCATCCAAGTTCGCTCCCATGTACTTCTCATGCCGTAGTAACGATATCCCAAGCCAGTCGAAAGGAAATCCCCACGCAATGAACAAGTACAAGCAGGACGAGAGGAAGAGGATGCCACATACGTCGTTGAGTCTAGGCAAGTTCACTTGCTCGTTAATGAACGTGAAGTCGAACTCTTGCGGGTTGTAGCGCCAAACATTTGTTTCAATAGTGAACACACCGAGCGAGAAGCCTATTGGAGGGCATAGAAACGACACAAAGAGCTTGGCGCTGATGGAAACGTCCACGTTGTCGGCAAAATAGTTGCCAGAAACAGCTAGAACAAGTAGTATAAGCAAGCAAGGCAATGCATAGAACTCTTGTCGCGGCACCACATGCCCGAAGGCTAATGCGAAGGCTGTCAGAGCAGGGGCGTAGCTCACAAGCAGGTTGAAGTAAGCGGGCGCTTGCACGGGTCCGATGATCCGAGGCAGCACCAGCAGGATGTAAACCAGCACGATATATAGAAATCCGTAGAGATACCCGCCTGTGATGTAGTAGCTGAACCAGTAGCTGAACGGGTGGATCCCGGATATCTGCAACAAATCGAACATTTTGTTCTGCTTCTCCTTGACGGCCTGCGTGATGAAGCTGATCATCGGGTAGAACAGCCCGATCGTCACCACGATGCTCGCAATCCATTTCAGCATGTGAAAGCGTCCATATTTCAAAGTAAACTTGATGTGATCGGGGTAATGCTGCGACGGAATGTTGTCGTCGAACCGCTTGGTGAACGCGTTGATAGTGAAGTCATCCGGGACCTCGTTGTACTGGCTCGCTAGGTAAGAATCAATGAAGTTTTGGATAGTTAAGTAGCCAGAGAGACTCCAACTGTCAGTAGAGCTAGTCTCGCCATCGTACACCGTCTCGTTGTTGCCTGACGGGAAGTAGTACCACATGTTATTCGTCTGGAAGCGGAACGTGTAGTCGACGTTAGTGAGCCCGCTTTGCGACGTCACGAGCTCACCTGTTGCCTGTTGTTCCTCATTCAAATTGAATTCAATCGCGGCGTAAACTGAGAAATAGTTCTTGGCCACCTCATCGTAGATAGCAGAAGGACCAGAAAACGCCTCGAATGTAAGATCTGGGAACCGTTTCCTTGCCGCATTCATGAGACTTGTGACTCCGGTGTGATTCGCGGGTGAGTAAGCTACCATGGGATCGATGGCAAAGTTACAGGTATATAAACACGAAGCACAAGTGCAGTTGAAGACGCCATACTCTGATGTGCTGTCAATTGGAGGCAAAGGCATCACACCGTAATTAGCATGACCTGAATAAGTAATAAAAGAGTGAGAGGGCGAGTTTGTCTAATAAGGTTAGCAAAAGGTACCATACAAACCACCAGACATGTCAACACCAATAAGAAATAACGCCATTAGTAATAAGAATATTGATAGACCGAATTCAACAAATAGATCACTCATTGATCTCGATAGTTTCTGCATTACATGCTTGTAGCACAGGATTAATATCTGTTTAATGCCAATGAGCGCATTAGCTGCTAGTGCAGAACAATTTATAGATTGCGTATTTGTACTGGCAGAATCTACTGATTCTATAGTAATAACGTCGTTGAATTCCTGGCTGAGGTTGACTAACAAGAGAGTGGAGTTCGTCAGTGAATCACAGTATAAGTAGTTATTAGCGTAGTAAAAGTTAGCGATAGAATGCTGTTAGTTGATGATTCGGGGGGTAAGTAGAGTGCGCTATACCTACGTTCGCCATTGCAACCGAAACTGTCGTCTGATATTTACTTACAAACCAAGTAGGCAGTAATCATTCAGAAGGAATAACATCGTATCTATATGCTTATATGCATAGAAGATTCCAAAAAAATCCTTTTCAGGACCGGTGCATAAATGTCTTCTATAACTCGCCGAGACGACAATGCGTGAATGCGTAGTCCTTCAGTAGGTCAAAACAGGGAGGAAGTGGTGCTGCAAGGCGGTAATGAGCAACTCTATTTCCAACTCTTTTTTAAGAACCAATTCATGGGGTGTGGACTACCATATTTCCTTCCTTCCTTCTCAAAATTTTAAAAAAAGTTCACTTCACATGAGGAGATACGGGTTGCTGTCGTTGCCGGCGTCGCTGCTGTTGCTACGCAATCGACGACAAGATGCATCCGACGATTATCGATCTCGATTATCGACATATTGTGACGGCTCTGTAACTAAAGCATCACTGACTACACATAACGCATTATCTGTCAAGTATCCCACTATTTCTGCTGATAGTTATCCAGCCAACGATCCAGTAGAAGACCGTTTTAATGTCTCGATGGGAGGAGTAGGTGGTGTAGACGTTTTATCTATCTATGATGGACATGGTGGCTATGTAGTTGCTGACTTCGCTAGCAAACATCTCCCGTTATTATTGCAAGAAAATATCAACAAAGAGCAATTTAAAGACGAAAAAGCAATGAATCAAGCAATAAAAGATGCATTTTCGACAATAGAAACGAGTTATGTCAGCACAATTAAGGATAGTTACAAGCTAGGTTTTGGCGGATTAGCTTCAGTTGGAAGCTGCGTCTTGGCATTAATGAGGAAGGAAAACAATATTATTATAGCAAACTTGGGCGACTGCAGAGCCGTTTTGGGGACGGCTTCGAATGCAACCACGAACCGACACGTTGCTACTAGATTAACCCGTGATCATAATGCGCGAGTTGCCCTGGAAGCCCTGTTGATGGAGTGGAATCATCCCCATGAAGATCCCGCGAAACTCATTCAATGCAAGAATGAACACGCGTGCTACGTCAAAGGTAGGTTGCAACTAACCAAAGCACTTGGCGACTTGTACCTCAAAGACCACGAGTTCAACGCTAGAGAGGGAATGCATCGGTCGCAAGGACGCCGCATCCCAGAGCCATACTCACCGCCGTATGTGGGTAATATTCCAGATATTTTCCACATTTCTGTTAACAATAACGACAAATTTGTGATCCTCGCGACCGACGGGGTGTGGGACTTCCTCTCGGATCAAGAAGCAGTTACTATCGTGTCAAATTGCTCTAATCAAGCAGATGCTGCGCAGGCAATAGTAGAAGAAGTCCTGCGTCGCGCAGCGAGTGAGTGCGGTGTGACAATGCAAGAGTTGAAGGAGATGCCTGCAGGGCGGCGGCGGCGCGCGCGCCACGACGATACAACAGTGTTAGTTTATTACATAAGTACATAAGTAGTTACCCTTCAATATACAAGACATTCTTAGCCCAAAATCCGTCTTGACTCGCGTTTTTCTCAATAAACTTCACCGGAACGGCCGCTTGGTTGCTTGCTGTAACCTCTTCTACTGCGCCATTAGAGGTCGTGTAGGAGGTGATCACTGATCCCTTCGTTGACAAGGTCGCACTGAAACACGTGGTGGTTATGTGCAGCTCCGCACTACTACTTCCTTTGAGTCCCGCGTACGCGGGCTTGCTTCCCCACATGAATATCACCACGACGCCACCCCCCAAGATAGACCTTTGCTCCACTAGGTAGTTGTGCCCACCAACGACTACATGTCCCGCACCTTTCACTAGCGCCATACGTGTGATCTGCACCGGCCATGGCGATCCGTTGATGATAGCAACGCAGCAGCACTTGGAAGCAGCGCGTTCCGCGTGAGCCAGGTACCAGTTCCTCGTTGCGTTCCACATGATGTCGTCTAACTTACTCCACACACTCCGCACTTGCGCCTCGCTGTGATTTCCCGCGTTTAACTCGGTGACTACGTAGTTAGTGAAGGCGTTCATGGTGGACTCCAAGCTTTCAATGATCTTGTTAGTAGGCAAGTCGTCGATGGAAAGCAGGGATTTGTCGATAGAGCCGTTGCTGGATAGCTTCTTGATGTCGGGCACGGACGAGTCGTTGATCTCGGGGAGAGTCCCGAACACGTTCATGTTGGCGTTGCCAAAGGGGAAATCCCTGGCTCGAATACTCAGTAGAATCGCGTACTGCGTGGTGAATGCCTGCGCTTTAGGCGTGGCTAGCTTGGCAGTTGGTTTAGGTGTCTCACCTGGTGTGGACTCTGCCTCTGCTTCAACCTCACAGGGATTATCAGGGAGGAAGAGTGAGAGGCGGAATGACAGGTGATCCGCTTCAGTCCCCTCGGTCTCATGCGCATCAACCGCTAGGCTCTCTTGCGCATACGCACTCTCTATGTTGACCAAGCCGGTCATGTACCCGGGATTCTTCATGCGCACGCTGTTCTCACACAATAACTGATACAAAATTACGGCCTTCAAGGCGGAACCGCATGGGATGCTGAAGACGTTCGTGTTGGTCAGCACGTCCACGAAGTGGTTGCCTTCGGCCCAGCTGCAATGCGAGATGATCTGCCAGGGAAACGCCAGCACTTCCACACCTACACCCGGTTTGCGGTAGTACAAGGAGGTTAGGGTCAGGATGACACTGCCGTGGTCCACACCCCGCCGCTTCTGTTCGTTTGTTAGCAGCAAATAGCCCACGAAGTAGTCAAATTCGTTCTTTTTCGCCGCTAAATTGCGGACGTAAGACTGCGCGTTAATCCCTAAGAGGTCGATCGGCGTCAGCAAGAAGGTAGGTTTCGGTCCACTTGGGTGTGGAAGGAGTAAGCAGTCAAGAGTCCGCGGAGGCCGCCGTAGTTGCAGGGATTTGCTGTCGGAACTGTTGTAGTAAATCGTTTGCGCAACTGAGTTGAGGCCGTCCGTTACGCCGAGGACCGGGTTCACAGCAACCCCAATCACTCCTTTCCCCACACCCGTAATGAACCCATAAGTTCCCTTCTGTACTGCGCCTTGGAACGGCCGCGTGATAATCCCTGTGAATCCCGCGGCAATCCCTTTGCCCACACTATACGCACCCTGTTTCAGGCCTTTCAACACCCCGGCCCGCGCTGCTTCTTGTGCTTTTCTTCTTGATTCAATTCTTTTTTGTGCGAATTCTTGATTATCTCCACTCATAAACACCATCCCTTGCGAGATCCCTTGCGAGGCAGTTGACACTATAGCTGCGGATGATGACAGGACACCACTCACTAATCCCCCGACTAATCCCTTAGCTCCGCGGCCGATCCCAACAACAAATGAAGAAGGGGATTGCATGGCACCTTCATAGGGTTCATAGAAGAAGGCTTGCACGCCGCTTCCCACCTTCCTCGCGAATCCCACCGGCTTCCCGATGACGTTCAACGAGCCCGCAAGTTTCGCGATTTGATACTGAATGTCGTGCAGGGCCTGCACAAGGATCCGTTGGGAAATCGTCTGCGCAGACTCCATCGCGTCGTCCACAATGAACGAGTTGATCTTGACGGTGAGTAAGTAAGGTGAGTGAGTAAGTAAGGTGAGTGAGTAAGTAAGGTGAGTGAGTAGGTGAGTAGGTGAGTGAGTAAGAGGTGAGTGAGTAGGTGAGTGAGTAAGAGGTGAGTGAGTAGGTGAGTGAGTAAGTGAGTGAGTGAGTGAGTGAGTAGGTGAGTGAGTGAGTCGGTACCTTGACGGTCGCGGCTTCCAGCGAAACAAACGGCGGAATGTACGACAGGGCCGTCACGGCCAGCGCCAACGTCGTGTCGTTGTCCACCTTACGAGGCAGCGTCGTCTGCGTGAGTGAGTAAGTGAGTAGGTGCGTAGGTGAGTAGGTGAGTAAGTAGGTGAGTAAGTGAGTGAGTAGGTGAGTAAGTAGGTGAGTGAGTGAGTAAGCCAGTGCGTGAGTGAGTGAGTACCTGTGTGAAGGTGATGGTGAGCTTGATGGGGTGTAGAATAAGGTTTTCGATGTACACCCGCGGCGCCATGGCGATCCCCTGCGACTTGAAGACATCCGCAAGTAACAAGTGCGTCTCAGCCGCCAGAATAGAGCCGTTATACTCGTGAATAAAAGAAATCGGATCCTGATAAGCAAGTGCGTTGGTCTTACTCATGAGGTTGAAGTCGCAGCCCAAGTCCAGCACTAGCAGCTGCAGCGACGCCGAGTCAATCACTACTTTAATCTCCAAGATCTTCGCCGCGATGTACTTGAAGTGCGGCGTCACGGATCCCTTAGGGATTTCCTCGACAATTATTAAATGGATCACGGGATCCACACCCTTGGCCGCATCGGGGACCAAGTGGATGAGTACCGGCGAGGTGGAGGTCTCGGAATAAGAGTCGACTTGTAAGCCGCCAATTGACAGCTCCAGCGACTTGGCGTTGTGCTCCACGTGGATGGAAGTCCCGAAATCGTCCACGTACAAGCACAGCAGCTCGCGCCGCAACGGCTTCTCCACTATTACACTCACCGAGATCTGCTTCAACTTCAAGTTCACCTACGCGTGAGTAAGTAAGTAGGTGAGTAAATAGGTGAGTGAGTAGGTGGGTGAGTAGGTAGGTGAGTGAGTAGGTGGGTGAGTAGGTAGGTGAGTGAGTAGGTGGGTGAGTAGGTAGGTGAGTGAGTAGGTGGGTGAGTAAGTAAGTAGGCGAGTGAGTAAGTAAGTAGGTGAGTGAG
>JACCDO011306147.1_pt1 | contig 11761 bp, 9 predicted proteins | sample 7446101 | NCBI WGS metagenome assembly JACCDO01 (sample SAMN15323440, study PRJNA562643) | freshwater metagenome | isolation source: river surface water | place: USA:Blue River Watershed | collected 2017-08-16 | reverse complement strand
TCCTCGCGCACTCCATCCACTGCGGTAGGCTCCAAGTCACCGAGGTCAAGCTTGCGGATGATCACCTCGATCTTACGCGTATGCCATTGGTGTTGCTTAATGCGAGCTTCAGCGCGCTCACTGTCAGTTTTGGACTTCTTGGATGATTTGCCACTGGCCAACTTCTCGATTTCCGATTCCAAACCGTTGATCATGTCGGTGAGCTTGTCTAAAGCTTCGTTAAGCCATACACGACGCTCTTCTTTTTCTGCTTCCTTAGGGTCTAACTTGTCCGCCCTTGCTAATCCTTCTTTAGAATAAGCTTTGGTTTTGGTGTCTTTTTCGCAGATTTTGAACTGCTCCATTTTCGATTCGATTGTCTTTCGAGCTTCGGTGAGTTGATTCTTATCTTTCACTTCTGCACTGCCGATCCAGGCTTTGATTTGGTCACGCAAGCGTTGAAGTTTCTTTATTTCTTTTTTCAAGTCTCCTTCATATTTCTCTTTCAGATTCTGTCCAGAAGCAGCATAGACTTTTTCCCAAATCTCATCAAATACTTCTACTCCTTCCTCAACCTTCTTCAGCACTTGCTGAATTTCAGCCATCAACTTTCTATTGGCTGCCATAATGATTTAACTTTAACACAACACAAGTTTTTTTCCAATGAAGCTTCACTCTATTCGTCGCAATTGCAATAGTTTGACAAATTAAAGCAACTTTTAGCACTCGGTTTAGATAAAAGTAATCACTCAGAGTACTTGCGTGTCACTATTCGGCTTTGAAAATCTGTGCTCGATGCAGATTGCTCCGTCGACAAGTCCTTTAGTAGGACGGGGTCGTGGGACATCTTTTGGCCCACAGATCAAATCTCAAATATCAAAAGAATCGTGGGCTTTTGTTATCTTAATTCACAATTTCGACTCTAAAAGTTAGATACAGCTGTAATAGTGTGATATTTGCATCGATTGGCATTAACGCCAACGAATTTTTAATCAATAGTTTTTAGAAAAGGATAATTTTGCTCAAACTTGGTGTAAGATATGTTCTATTCTCAAGTAATTCTAGCTCGTAAGGGCCCTCTAGGTAAGATTTGGCTCGCAGCACACTTTGATAAAAAGCTTACAAAGCAGCAAATCTTCGGAACAGATATTACAGATAGTGTGGAGTCTGTTTTAAACCCAGCTGCACCTCTTGCTCTGAGAGTATCAGGCCACCTCATGCTGGGAATTGTACGCATTTACTCGCGCAAGGTCAAGTATCTGATGAATGATTGCACAGAAGCCATGTGGAAAATCAAATTGGCGTTTCGACCTGGTAACGTCGATTTAGGAGTTGATGCACATACAGCAGCGCTAGCCAGCATTGACGATGCTCGCTATTTCGGTAACGTGCAACCCGACTTCGACTATCCCGAACTCGCGGACATGGCATTCGACCCAGACCTATTGTCTAGCTATAATAGTATGCAAGCTGCTCGTGGTCGTACCCTTGCGGGTGTATATGAAACAACCACCGATTTCGATATGGCGGATATTATTGCACGCGGGCAAAGTCTTGGCCTCGGTGAGCGCGACATCAGCCGTTCGCAGTCGCTGCTTAGCGCAGCGGGTGTATCCCCATCCCGGCGTTCTGCGGGTGGTATGAGTGTGCAGCCCGATCTCGATATACAGCGTTTGCCCGGGGAACCTGAAGCCGATTGGCAACGTCGACGCAGTGCGAGTTTAAGCGCGAGTACGCTAGGTCGCGTCAGTGATGTGGAAATGGCACGCGCTCTTGTTCCAGATGATGCCCGCACGTCGCTCGGCGCAGGGCGCAGATCGAGCATCAGCTTTATTGATGATGAAAATGTACCCGCATTTGATGAAACGACAGGTAAGTGCAAAGCGCGATAACATTAAATATAATTAATTATATGCAAGGGACCATATAGAGCCTGTCTTGCGTGCTTAGCAACCGCTTTTGCAGCCATATATACTAACTTGGTCTTGACCTTTGATTCTGCACATTCTCCTTGCCATACCCACATTACGATGACAACAGATATGGCTTTTGACCAAATGCAAACTACCGCGGACTACGACTATCAATATGCCGCACCAGATTACATGACTGGCGGAGATGAACGATTGAGCACCCTCAATACATCGGTCTTCGCGGCTGGCGCCGTACAACGCCGCACTGCCTCCTTGTCCCGTCTCGATGAATCGCGTGCTCAGTTTGCTGCAATTCTTAGAGAAGACGACGAAGTCCCACTGCCGCTTGGCGCAGATGTGCCTGCTGATGCATCCGTTGCTACTGTGACCGGTGCTGGGACAACACTAGCAAGACCAGTGTCACCAGACGAACCAACCATAGCACGCCGCGTTGGCCGCGGTGGCAAGAAACAGAAAGTGCTCGTTGATACTGTGACTGAGCTTTCGGCTAGAGAGCTCAAAGCATGGCAGGATGATTTAACGCGCATTCAAAGAACTACCGTAGCGCAAATACCTAGACCTGTCTCACCTTTTGCACCTTTTGCATATACACATCTCAGCAGTGAACAACGCATTTGTATGCCAACCGTGCGTGGGTTATGTCCGGAGCTGCAAGGCTTATTTGACCTCACAATGCAGCCATCCGGCAGCACTACACATATGCCATTCCTATCGGCATTGTCCGTTGTGCCAGTTGTAGAGCCTGAGGCAACGCGTGCACTACCCGGATTGACCCGATCCTCCATCGGCTTGCCCTCAGGCCGTACATCAGATGTCAGCACTATGCAAGCTGATGAGCATTTGCGCTCGCCAGCAGTAGACGGTACGTGGAATGCTCCCCAAGGCCCAACAGACGATCATTATACCTACGGTTACGACGAGCCAGATGCCATGGTCTACGACGAACCTACTGCCCTCAAGCCTGGTCCCGAAATCGATAGCCCTGAATTCGCACAGACCAAAGGTGCGCTTGGCGCAGACACCCGACAAAGTGTGTCCTTCGAGACAGAAGGTGGAGCAGACGACGAGATAGCAGCCAGTGGCACGGCAATACATACATGGAATACACGTACAGCAAAAGTGTTCGAAATTTTAAAGGATCAATTTCAGGAAAGAGCTTTGGATCTAGAAAGTGACGAAGAAAGGCATGATGTTGCAGGTAGCAACAGCGCTGTCAGTTTTAAGAATATCTCACATGGTGTTTCTCGTAGAACTGCTGCAGGTTCCTTTTTAGAAATTTTGCAATTAAAAGCCTGGGGGTTAATTGACATGCAACAAGCTTCGCCTTTTGCTGATATTCTATTACGTCCGACAGACAAGCTATGGGCTTTGCAAGAGACATCATAAGCATCAAATTTAAAGCACAGGATTGGATGGGAGACAAGAAGGTCATAGATGCAAGGGCATGAATGAAAACGACAAACCAAGCAAATACAGATTCTAAAGAACATATTGTAAAGATACAAATTAAATACAAAACGAAGAGGAGAAACCATTTCACCTAAACGACTTCAACGAATATAAGTAAGACTGTTTTATATATATACGCTCAATGTCTCGTGTCTGCATTTTTTGGAACGTTTTTTCAAACAATTTTAGTTTGTACAGATAAAAGGTTAGGGTGCTTGTTGACAACACTTTTAGCTGTAGAGTACCATTCTACGTAGCCGCAGAAGTGCCACATAACATTTTTATCGATAAAAAGTTTTTTATCGACATATACGCGTTTCTTTACAAGTGATAACTTAACTTCGGTGGAGCACCGTTTGCAAATCCAAGGAGAGCTAATTTTGCGTTGTTTATTAACAGCTACTTATCTATTTTTCACGGATTGGCCATAATTTAATCTTTTAAATGTCTAGCAAGGCTGATATTTCCGCCAAAATTGACGATATTTTTGTGAAGTGTACGAATGCCTCAGGTGGAGGAGGCTGTGCTGATCTGAAGGCCATTGTGCGTATATTTTGGCCAGTTCTTGACAATCGTGTGTCGCTAGTTGATCTTGCAGGTGTTTTTACTATGTGCGTCCCAGGAAATGGAAATGAGACGCTAGATCTAATTACATTTGCTGATTTCTTTCAAGGCATAGCCCGTATTAAGTACGCAAGCGGCGCGGATTTTTGCGAAAAGATGTTGGCTGAATTGGCTAATTGTGCTGGAATCAAGATTAAATCCGATTTACCGCTTTTCAACCAAGTCATGGATAAGAACGTCATTAGAATTCTTTTAAAATACAATATGCCGTTTCGAAAAGCATTCTCCTCATTCGCCGGACAGAACATCAATGTGGGCGGTGGACTCACATGGGATGAAGTGCAAAGGCTAAGTATAGGCATGGAAGTTAGCGGCTTCACGTCTTTTGCTGGCGCTCACTCGCTGATCCCTAACACATTGAGTTTGCACAAATGCGAGGGTCTAGCACGTGATGTTCTGACCCAGTTTCCAGTCAATGCAGCTGGCAACAGCTTGAACTCTGCATTGCTATTTCCGCAATTCGAGATGCTTATGTGCTTCACTGCTGTGGCACGATGCACAGCCCTTAACCGCCGTAATTTAAATGATAATAATTTGACGACCACGAAGTTGCAGGGCATGAGTACATTTGCTAGGAAAGTCGTAGAAGTCGAAGCGAGACCCTTACATGAAATGCTGCAAGAGCTCATTCGGGATTTAAGCATTGACAGAAGTGTGTACAAGGCAGATCCCGGCAATGATATGGGCGACGACAGCAATCCATTAGCTGCACTGCCTGTTTCGGATAGGAGTAAAATGACCAGTGGCAATGGCACGGGCTCTCCGGCCCATGGAGCCAGTATATCCTATTCTGGGAAGGTCGTGCTACCAGGTTCACAGCGTCCTGAAAATCAGTATACTGGTACCATTAGTCATTCACGGCATGCACAGCTACTACGTCTAGATGCATTATTTGAGGAGGTCGAAGCCAAAGTCCTACCGTTGTTAGACGCTGGTTCGGATGTGGTGTCTTTGTTGAAAACAACTTCTAATGGACTGGGTACAGGAGATATTTCATCTGATAAAGACAAAGGTGCACGTTTAGCTTCGAAGCCGGTGGTCATCGGTGACGCCGTGCCTGTACCGCCCATTTGCCCCGAACCAGTAGAACAGTTGCTGCAGGCAGCCTTGGCCCATCATAATCTTGGGTCTTATGAAGAATCCCTGAAGTTCTTAGAAGCCAGTAGAATGCAACTTGAAGACTTATCTCGTAAGGTGTTGACTGCGCCCGAAGAAGAACCCGCCAAAGAGGAGGAGGGTAATGATGAGGACGGTGAACCGGAGCACAGCGAAGGCGAGGAGGAAGAAACGGCAGCGAAGAAAAAGGCCGCTAAACTCAAACCAAAACAGGCGGTTCCCGCGCCTGCTCCTGCTCCAGAACAACAAAAACCACTACCCATCCCTTTGGATCTGGAGCTGTACATCACTCTATGCAAGGGCAACGTATACCAGTCATGTGGGGACGATGAGCAAGCGCTATTGCACTATATGGATGGTTGGGATCGGGCTACCACTGAGCGAGATGGCGACTGGGAAGTTGTTTGCTTGAACAGTATTGGTATGCTGGCCTATTACAGCTTGCGCTATGACATTGCATTGATGTGCTTTGCTTCGGTAGCAGCTTTCAGGGTGAAGGCTTACGGAGCCGGCTCAGCAGACACCGCAACTGCATGGAACAATGAAGCAGCGTGCATGTATTGTCTAGGCAAGCGTTCAGAAAGTAGATTGCGGTTCGAAAAAGCATGGACAGTTATGTGTAAAATCCTTGGACATCGTGCCCCGCGCTCTGTCACTGCATGGAAGAACTTAGAGCGTAGCCGCAGAGCTGCTGCAGCAGGTGTGACAACAGCTGAAACACTGGCTATGCGACCGGATATTGATCGTCTGGTGCTGGGTGGGAAATTCATGGTCACTGCAACCGTGCCTTTAGAGGACAGCGGTAAGAAAAAGAAGAGTGGCGGTGGAAAAAAAGGCAAAAAGAAATAGTTGAATATGACGAACCGATGGCAGCAGATAGCGCCACTTGCGGCGGGGGGTACGCAATGGTATACATATGTGAAGCACAGCGAGCGTCCTTACCAATGTTTCCTAATATGATTTGTGCATAACGAACGATTTCTGAATATTATAATTTCTACAATAATAATCTGTACCTTTCATCAACGCATAAATCGCTAGTATGCGAAGTTATTACGTTAAGCGACTATACCCGATATCACTGCGGTTTTTGGGCTCCATCCTCTAATAATGTCTCCCACCTCCGCAACCGTTCTTCTTGCGTTTCAGTTAAAATCATAAAACCCTCTGGACTTACAGGTAAAAGCTCTGCCTGAAAACTTGATAGAGTACTTACCTCTTCCTCCTCCTCCTTCTCGCAGTCGTCGTCACCGTCGTCTTCAGAGTCATCTTCATTGAAATAGAATTCGCCTGCTCCATCTTCCTCTTCTGACGGGTTCAATTTCGCAGCCTCAGAAAACGCTCGAAATAACATAGACAATGTGTCCGATACATTATCTCCAGCCGCATTTAAATCGACGTTACCATTTTCTGTGGTTACATCGTTACTGCTATTCACCAGAGCAAATACAGTACCGGCACATGCATTTAAATCAACATTAGCACCACCACCCGAATCTGTGACAGGGGCCAAAAATACCTCTCCTTGGCATTGCTGCCACCAGCTTTTACTTGCAGTTTGATCCTCCTCTTCACCTTCGTCCTCTTCCTCTTCGTCATTGTCATCTTCCAAGTCAAGCTGTACATACAAGCATGCGACACGGTAATTGTCAGGATCCTGTAAAGAACGGGTAAACAGCGAAATTTCACAATGTTTAGCGTTCGAAACATAATTCATAGACAGCATGAAGTGGAGTAAAGTATTTTAAAAAGAAGGTGACCAGGTTAGCAAGCAAAGGCAATAACATAAATACACTTGTAACAACTTTTCATAAACATCTATATCCATACCTGTGTAATTGCATGCAAAGCGATAGAAGGAACGCTAATATCAACAGCTCGTCCGCCCTCATCCTTCATATCTGGACCCTGTTCCAACCATAATACCCGTTTACTGGTGATGAGAAGTTGACCGTGCCCGACCGGTGGCACGCTACTGACGTTAGAAAAAGCTGAATAATGTTTATGAGTTAATTTTAGTGCCAAAAATGAGAAATGTGTTGACAAGCAGGTTAATATTTTGCACGTTATCGATTTAAGAGAAGTTATTATGACATGTGTTCATGTTTAAATGCATCTTGCATTACGCTTTGCACAAGTTTCTTTGACACTTACAAAGTTCTATGTTTGAAAATGTAGCGAGTTCCTTTTCCCCATCAAGCATCAAAGGATTTCCCGCATCGTCGCGAAGGACAAAAAATCGGATAGGGGGGGCTTTGTCTTCTCCTTCTTGGGTGGTGTTCCAACAATTGTCCATGTCCATTGCTACAGATATCTCAAATAGAATTGATTTCTATTACCTATACGAAATTTGCACGAAATTAGGTCAATTGGCTTCTAATGAAATACTTTCTTGTGTCAAATTTATCTCGAAAAGAAAGGATGCAATCTATTTGCGTCTTTTGGAAAAGAAATTTTGCATCCAAAAGAGATGCTTCTTCAGCCATTGTTCAATTGAAGTTTTCTTGAAAATTACCAAACATTTGCACCCTCGCATCACAATATAGTTTTTGGAATGTACGGAGGTGGTGATCAAAAAAGAAGGCGAAGCCGATCTCGATCACCCGATCGATTTCGAGATAGGGACAGGGAGAGGTTTCGGGAAAGGGACAGAGATAGGGATAGAGACCGAGATAGGGATTGGGACCGAGATAGGGACCGAGACAGAGATAGGGACCGAGATAGAGATAGGGACCGAGAGAGGGACAGAGACCGAGAGAGGGACAGAGACCGAGAGAGGGACAGAGACAGGGATCGTGATACACGTCGTCGCGAGTTATGCACTCTACGTGTGGGCCAGCTAGTGTCCAAAGTGACCACTGAAGACCTTTGGTCCTATTTCAGTAAGTCGACAAATTTCCGTGATTATGTGAAAGTGCTTGAGAATTTCTTTTCATTTACCAACTAACCTCTCCTTGAACATCCATTTCCCTCCAAGGCGATGCTGCTAAAGTTGTTGATGTTGGATTACCGCGGGATGCACGCACGGATCGACATAAAGGCGTAGCCACAATCGAATTGGCACGATTAGAGGTATGTACAATAATTGTACCATGGACATTAAATATATCTCTTACATTTTGTTCTGGCGAGCAAACAATTAACGATTCTCAATTTTATCCTTAACATATTAGGATGTGCGTGTATGCGTACTTCTTCATAATACTGTTCCCCCTTTCCAAAAATATCCCATTACTGTGCAGGCAACAGATGAAGCCCTCGCCGCTACTACATCCACTACAAGTGCAGCCGCTAAGAGCTTTGTTTCAGCAGCAGGACAGGCAGGATCAGCTAAAGGGGATGCTACTGACTCAAGCTTATCACGAGAACCGCGCATTTTCATCGGAAATTTGCCGCTATCGGTAGACTACGACGGTAAGTACCTCTGCACGGCCGTCCATCACACGACCGACTCATTCCGAAACAAAAACATTCTAACTGCATTTTTGTAACGTTTTCATGACTTGTATACGACCACCTATTTATAGCGTTCATGCCTGTCCTAAGCTTCTACGGTCCAGTCGTCCGTCTACAGCTGGGCGAAACCACTGAACCGTTGAACCGTCGTTTTGCCTTTGCAGCATTTGAGTAAGTGACATTTACCTTGGTTTTGATAATAATATCAGCAGCATTTGCAATATGTGATGTGAATTTATGAGAATACATGTTTTCTTTTATCCATGACAATTTCTAATGCATTCTCATCTTTAATTAATGTCTCGCGAATAGATATCAAGCTTCCGCGGATGCAGCGCATTCTGCTTTAAATGGTTTCGTGCTTGGTGGCAATCGCTTGCATTGCATGTACGCTAATGAATATACCTCAGCTGCAGAGGCGCAGCTAATTGCCGGCATGCAGCAGGAGGTGAATTCACCGGAGGTGCAGGGTAAGTCGCTGCTGCATGTTTACGTATTGCATTTTGAAGCCTTTGTGAATCTATTGCACCGCGGGTTGATTCTAATCATGCTAATAACCATTTCTCCTTTTATATCGCCTGTATGCAAATATATACATATAAACCGTATTGTTGCAGGAGCGTCAAGTGCAGGCGTTTTTGTTGCCTTTACCAATGCTTTTGATGCCGCTGTGGAAAACGCAGCGGCGAAAGGGGACTGGCAAGCGGATATTCAAACAGAGCTGAGCAATGCGTGCTCGGCGCTGCAGCCATCTGCAGCGCCAGTTTACGGCAAAATCGATCGTCGAGGTGGAGCATTGCTGTTAGAGTTTGCTTCAGTGGAGGTATGTACACACTAAATTTATTACACACAAGTTATACTGCACAGTTCATTACCGACTATACTAACCTTCTTTGTCCTTCATTGTACATTGCAATGACGCGATTTGACGCAGGCTGCGGCAAGGGCTGTCCGCGCCTTGCACTGGCGTTGGTACGGTGGTCGCCGTCTACAGGCTGCATATTTGGACGAGTTAGAATTCCATCGCAGAATTTAGATTCACATTACTTTTACAGAGTAAACCATACTTTGGAGGCGTGTTGACATGTTGACTTCATTTTTCAGTAACTTTGTTGTAGAGTTTTATGTAGACTTCGATATTCCAACAGACGAAACTCAATCTTATCTCATTTTTGAAAAAAATCTAAACATCGAATGCAAGAGGTTAGGAGTACTAAATAATGGCATAGCTTGAACCAAAAACAATACGCAAAACAAGGAAGATATTCATATTGGAAAAGGAAAGAAAATGACGATTTTTTTGGGGGCCGACGGCGTGCTCGACTTCCTACGATAATCGTGGCCGCGACGAGAAATTGTACAGGACGTGTCCGAGTGCAGGCAAGAGCAACGCGCGCACCAACCCGATCAACCAACCGCAGATTTGACGGCGTTTCTGAGCGGTTGGTTGATCGGGTTGTGAATCGGGTTGGCGCACGCGTTGCTCTTGCCGTTATCTGGTTGGCACACGCAGTGTGTCACGAGACACAGTGACGTTCATCCTTGGAGAGTGATAATAACCATAACCCTAACCCTAACACTAAGTGATCAAAATCAAACAAATCAAGAGGACGAATCAATCAAGGTATCAAATAATAATATTTATAATACCATAATCCACCATAATATTCGCCACTGGCAAGCAGTGCGCCAGGTCGTACTCAAACACTTCTCTCTTCTTCACATGTACCGGCGTGTAAAAATTACATTACCGCTGGCTGTCTTGAAGACAGTGGCTGAAGGAAGTAGAAGAAAGTGGAAAAAGGGAAAAGTCATACAGGAAAAGATTATGCTGCGCAACAATATGATGGGCGGTGCGGCGCCGGACGCTAGCGGCGCTACCGGTGGTAATGATTGGTACTATTCAAGCCAAACTCAGAGTGGTCCTAACACAGCTGGACATTCAAGCTATAATTACAATCCTTATGCGGGAACTGCCGCGCCTCAAAGTGGATCATATGGATCGTCTTATCCGCAACAGCCTAGCTACGACGGAAATGCTCCTATTCGGTACCGCGGTGGTGTAAATGACAACTCTGGTTCTGGAAATCAGGACGCGTACACGAATCAGCATATGGATGATGATATGGATTTCAAGAATAAAGGGATGTACGGTGTAGATGAAGATTATGCTAATGAACCACCTTTGCTCGAAGAACTTGGCATTCATTTCGATCACATTTGGTTAAAAACGTTGTCTGTAGTTTATCCATTCAAGGATCTCGGGCAGTTATCACTGGTATCTAAAATGTCTTTTAATGGATTTACAAAATTTGTCTTATCAGGAGGAAAATCTGGTCCAGATAGCTTTTCGGTACCTAGCATCAATACATCTATTACGGTCACAAGCAAGGAGCTTGACTCCGATTTAACTGGTCCAATTCTATATTGTCTCTTGCTAGGTTTGTTTATGTTACTTGCAGGCAAAGCCAACTTTGGGTATATTTATGGGTTCTCCGTCACTTGCTCTTTATTATTACACCAAGTCCTTTTGCTATTGCAGGTCAGAACGGGATATGGAGGTGGCAGTGCAGGCAACGACAACAGCGCTACCTCTCCGAGTAAAATGCACCAGCATGGTTTGGGGGCTGTTGCTGCTGATGGAAGTGAGCTTAGTATATGGGAAACTTGCAGCGTATTAGGATACTCTTTGATCCCTGTGGTACTATTGTCGGCAGTGTCTATCATTTTAAGCTTGAAAGGCGTAGTTGGCACAATTCTTAGTATCGGAGCCATTTACTGGAGTACATACAGTGCAACGAGATTATTCGATGTGAAAATGTTCTTAAGGCAAAATAACCAATTCTGGCTTGTGGCATATCCTGTTGCATTGTTTTACGCTTGTTTTACCTTAATCACTGTGTTTTAGGCAACGAGTACTTTTATGTGGAATAATCACCAATTCAATGTTATATTTACATTTCAATATATTGCAGAGCGCAGTTATACTTAGCACTTTCATTAACCCTTAGAGATTTAAATATATACGTAGTAATTAATACTTTACATACCAGAACTTGAGAAGAGTGAAAACCCACTATTACAAGATCTATTACTCTAGGTACGTAAACATGTGTCTCGTGAACCTTCCACTTTACCCAAAAGTATCAGATCACGAGCTCTATGTCTCGCAAAAATACAGGACATAGTGTCAAGATATCGTT
>JACCDO011043959.1_pt1 | contig 11762 bp, 8 predicted proteins | sample 7446101 | NCBI WGS metagenome assembly JACCDO01 (sample SAMN15323440, study PRJNA562643) | freshwater metagenome | isolation source: river surface water | place: USA:Blue River Watershed | collected 2017-08-16 | reverse complement strand
TTCTAATGCAGAGAATATATCCATTAATTGCTGGGGTTCCTTGAAGTACATAGGAGGCTCATCTTCAGGCAAATCAACTACTTCATCTTCTAACTTAGGTGCTGGTGGGATAACTATCCGTTGCTCATCAGTATCATCATCTTCTTCATCATCTTTTCTCTTTTTACCTTTTTTTGCTTCTTTTTTAGCTTCCATTTCACGACGATGCGTTTCAATAAGACGCCGCCGTTGAGCATCCCAGGCTTTATATTTAGCATCGAAACGTTCTTTTGCTAATGCAGCTTTCTTATCTTCATGAGCTTTTTTATGGGCTTCAAACCATTCAATAGGGGTTAACATATCAAGGAATTTTTTATATTTCATACAATCCTCTAATGACTCCCGATGTTTCGACATTTCACTGCTTAATGCTTGAATTTGTTGAGTTAATTTCTTTATTTCATGACTCTTTTCTTGTTTCTTTTTGGTTTCTTCTTCGGCACGTTTGATTGCATCATGTGCTTTTTTATCATTTTCTTTTAAAAATGCATCGAATCTCATTGCATCCTGAATGAATACGTTAGTAAGTGAGTTAATCAATAAGCTAATGCATTAGTTTACCTCTTCTAACATTTGTTCAGAACGCTGCAATGCTTCTTCTTTCAATTGAGCTTTTTCTTCTAATTTTCTTATTTCTTCACGTTTTGTATCTAAACTCATTTGCACCAAAAACATTTCACGTTTTTTTGCAATATATTCAGTCATATTCTCCTTTTCTCCTCGTCTTACTGGTGCAACTGCTTTCATTTCTTCAGATGGCGCTTTTGTTGCCTCTAAAACATTACCAATTTTAACGTTATCACCCAATAAATCTTTCAATCGAGCCGTGCGACTCTTTGCAGAAACTTTATTCTTTTCCCACACGCTAGCTGTCTTTGATTGATTGTGAGCCTCTTGCTTCTTGCGCTTTTCTTCTTCTCTGATGCGAAATATTTGGTCATCACCAGGCAATATAAATGGATTTGTAAAAATCGAATCCGCAACTGAGCAAGTGAGTGAATGAGTAAGCGAGTGAATAAGTGAATGAGTGAATGAGTACGTGAGCGAATATGTTAGCGAGTAAATAAGTGAGCGTATGGGTAACAGTGAGTGAGTGAGTGAGTAAGTAAGTAAGTAAGTAAACGAGTGAATAAGCAAGCCAGTTAGACAATGAGTAAGTTTAGCAAGTGCGTGCATTACCTGGCTCCTCCTTCCCAGCGATCTTCGGTAACGTAGTTCCCGCTTTGGTCGTCATTTCTTTCTTTCGAACTTAGCCGACGAACTGCCCCTGGTTAATGAATATTTTTGGCTGTTACAAGAAATCACCGGTACAATACCGGTTTATTTGTTTAGATTGAAATTCTGAATTTCAGATTCCCCAATTGATAAAAAGAAATTTAAATCATTACAAAATAATAAGAATAATGTGGTTAAATTTGTAACTAGGTAGTAGTTGGAAGGAATTTGAGGGTCCTATGGGTGTTGAATGTTTTGTATATATTTAGTTTTATCAACGAATCAAGATAGAAATTTTGTTGCATAACAGCTACTAGAATGCTAATACCGTCGGAAGAAAGTATTAGTCACTATTTTTTTCTCGAGGGTTCTAACCGTTCAAGAGGGATTAGTAACTTTTGTTCAAAAAAAATTCCAATTATTCCAATCGTGAGATAAAACGAGAGCCACAGTGAACCAAGAAACTCAAAGAAGCGGGCGAGGGAGTGCAAGAAGGAAGCGATCCTTGGCAGCCACATCTGCAGGCAATTGAATCGTGTTTGGTTCAATTAGGTAGTAACAAGAATCATTCGCACATTATACTGTATAGGATAAACTAAATAGGATCACTAGGAAAAAGGAATGAGTATTGCAAACAAATCAAGGATAAAAAAGAATAAAAAATGGAGTGATTATGTTGATTCAACAAGAGAAAAAATTGAAAATTGGGATTTTTCACTAGCATCAGGAATAGCTCTGAAAGTATTATTGCAGAACCCATATCACTTACAAGCCAATCCATTCAAGACTTTTATATATCTCTTGCGGAAGGAAGAGCATTTAAATGGACTGGTTCCCGCTATTCACATGAGTGAAATACCAGATGAAGATCAATACTATTCAACATCTGCACCAATGTTGAATCGAATTGCCTTATACGGCGAAGATGATATTAAATGTGCAGGAATGAAGCATTTAGCTAAATTAATAAGTACAATAAGCTTAAAAAGAGTTATATCACTATTAGCGTCCATCAAAGAATCATTAGGAAATCTACCAGGGACATTCAAGATAAAGACAACCGATGCATCCTTTATTGAAGTTATACCCGTGCAGTTTGCATTTTCATCATCCGTATTCTTGCCAATTAGTCACCGTTTTGAGTGTAACGTAGAGGGAATCATACGCGGTTCGTCCTTTGATGACAGTTTAACGTGTTTTATTAGACGAATTGTAGAAGAGGCTTATAATGCTGATAAAGGTACTTACTCCACTTACTTATACACGTACTCACGCATTTACTCGTTTGTTTTTTAATACTTAGCAAGCAATATTTGTACTGCACACATCAAGGTTGTAATGGGTAGCAGAAGTGGCACTATCCATTCCATTCCGGTAGGAAATGTCAAGTCTAAACGTAACCAAGTATTATCACTACTCAAAGGCGCAATTGTTGATGACGGAGAAATTTACTTAGAAATGTACGTCTTCGTCAATAGAATCCTCCCTCCAATTGAATCCCGATACTTCCACGGGATTTCTCTCGAGGCTACTGATAGTTGTATCCACGTCATTCGCCGGTATCGATTTAGTTACGTTGATAATAATTCACAGAAATGTAGGTGTTTTTCCAAGTATCCTCTTGACTCCATTTTAAATGGGATATTCTTCGAGGTAGCGGACGCGAAGCAGTATATCTCCATCTATTCGGCGCATTTGAGGGAAGTAACCAAATCAAATTCAAAATATTCCGAAGATGATATTTTATCGAATAATATTGATCTTTTAACGGATACTATTAATAAATGTTTAGAAAATGGCGAGGTTATTAGCGCAGTTGAATGGATGATCAAGTTGCAAGGTATACTATGACTCACTCACTCACTCACTCACTCACTCACTCACTCTCTTCCTTACCGCAGCGATATTTACACCATCGAAGGTGTCTCTAACCCATTGTATCTACCAATTGGCATCAATATCTACATCAATTGCTGGCTATTTCAAAGCTATTCGTGACGGGGTGACGTCATTAAGATACGCGATGACGGTTATAGCGGAGCATATCACTAACTGCGAAGGATTGAACAAAGAAGGCAGAGCAGAGATGCTTCCCGTGGAATTGAGAGAAGAAATAGCAAATATTTTAGGTCTATACAGTCGCCTTAGTCCCTGTATCATAGGGATTAAGCAGCTGATTTTAACGATGATGCACGAATGTTCATTCTCTGAATCACAGAATTTATTCAACGGTTTATTGAATAACATATACCTGCTCTTCCACCCGGTGAGCCAAGCAATGCCGATCCTTGATCCTGATCCCTATAAAGTAAGTCCTAAACGTGGTTTGCTTGGTGTTGTTCCTATCATTCATGAAATGACGGTGCCATTAGACCGAATCTCTTCGTTGTTACTCATGCTTGAAGCATCCGTATGTGATCATATCATGGGAGTGATATTGCAACGCGATTATGCTGGTTACTATCGACCCATTGATCGCTATGGCAAGGAGTGCAATGAACCACCTCGTTCACTTCTTACGGTACCCAAGAATTTCACTGAAATGTTGGGATATATCAATGGTAGATGCGCACCCGTACAAACGGCTCCCAAGACCAAGAAGCCCATAGCAAAGTCATGGATACCGTTAGAAATCACGTCGTGGTTGCACTACTTCACGGCATCTAGTATACAAGCTCATCACTTAACAAGCACCAAGCTAACCAGTAGTAGTCGCTTAGGGGAGGAGCTAGAACATTTATATAACGATCAAGATACTCACGAGGATATCATAACCACGGAGAGTAATATATGCCAGATGTGTGCGCGACTAGGGGTCAACGACATCGGTCGACTTGGTGGAATTGATTTAATTTTATGTGCAGAAGAAGAATCATTACGAAAAGATTTTCCTAAATTTATGTTAACGGAAGGTGCAAAATTTAGATATTTAGCAGAGACACATTTGCTACGAGCGCTTGATGAATGCTTCTTCTTGACGTACATGCAGCCGGAGCACCACCCACCACACATGACGCTGTGTAACCATTTGTTTAAATTTGGTGTTTTTTTGAATATTCATGAGAATGTGGACGATGAAACACTGTATAATACGCTGTACGATGGTGCTAGGAGGGATGCTATTACACTACCAACGACTCTTAACAAGGCAGGAAAAGTATACGTTACAAACCTAACCAGTATTAATGCTTGTGTGATATCTCATCCTTATGTTGCCTATGGTCTTGGTAATGTTGATAATATATTTCGTCTTGCATGGATGATACCCCCTTTCATTGCTGGTCCTCCATCTCAACGAGGTGGGATGGCTATCAACGTCTTCAGTGGCATATCATTAGGAACGGCTCTACGATGGGGTGCACCATCGATTAGTGCGATCCGAAACTCGTTGGATACCAAAAATGACGCATCCAAAGACAACAAACGGGCGGGTACCAAGGCCCAGCACGCCGTCATCCATAACGGCGACATGGGGACGTTGGATAGTTTGGGATACGTACAGATTGAAGTTGCCGTGAAGGTAACCATGCAAAATACAAACGTGGAAACTAATGTTAGAACCGCTTTTGCAAAATTTGTATCAGATAGTTGTAGTCATCTGGCTAACAACCATCAATTATGGCGACTAGGTGACGTCACCGCAGGTAATCTAGCTAAAAATGCGGTTCATACCAAAGGATATTCGGGAGTCAATTTACAACGCGATGAACGTACCGTGGCCGCCCTCGAGGCAGCAGTTGCCAAAAGTGGTGTGGCTACCGTTGAAGCAAGTATGATTATGGCAGATTTAAATAAATTACCATCATTTGATGCATTTAGTAAAATAATTACTGACGCACTTGCGAAAACGGCATACGTTGGTAGTAACGACTTTGAAGAACGAGGAGGCGACCGCGATGAAACGTTTAAAACCAACGAAATAATAACTATTTTTGATGATATGGAGCGTATTTGTTCCTCGAAAGGTACCAGTAAAACCATGCAAGAAGCACAACACAATTCCGTTAAGGTCTACATACCTTGTCAGATCAAGTATACGTTGATAGCGGTACTGCCGGGCTCTAGGCTTGACACACCATCATTGAAATACTGTAAAGCAGAGGATGTAATGCGTCTGTTATGCAGCACCGTGTGGTTATCGCAAGAGGCTGGTCGCGCAATGTGGGAATTAGAAAAGATTATTGATATTAATAAAATGACCGAGTTAGAGAGTATGAGGCACTTCCAGTCATTCAAGGAGTATCATTCACGTGGTCAATATTGCGACGCACTAGTCGAGGCACACATCTTCTCCCTACTAACCACCCGCTACAGCTTAGCTAGTAAAATATTTCGTACCTATAGTTGTATGAGTACCAAACTAGATAAAGTACGTGATACGTTATTGTTACTAACGGCTATATTCGCGAGAGAAGATATTGTACAAGCGGATGTAACGGCTATGGGTATGACGATAGCACGCCATGTATGTCTAGCTATTCGACTCATTATCACGTCATCGGAGTCGGTGCATCTACAAGGTGGTTGTTATATTATCCTTAATAATCTAGAAAAATTAGAAGGAATTTTGAAATTAGGACGATTGCAATTGACTGATTCATTGCGTAAGTTACCGGAGACGATTGTGCCACCCGCTCAATCGAATGACGACGTAGAGACCGAAGCAGCTGGTAATTGGGCTTCATTACTCAGTCGTGGACTTGGTCTTCCTGCAACTATCAATGGTGCAATCAAGCAGTTACACCAGATATTAGGCTTGACTACAGTCCTCTTAGAGGCATTAAGCCACGATACCTTTGAATGTATTGCCGAGATCGCCGCGATTGGCAAAGTAGGGATTACCGCCGAGGATATCATCTATGAATCACTCCCTGATATTACCCGCATCATACTCGGTGATGACGCGGATGAATACAGTAAAGACCAGTTAGCAGTACGATTACACCGTGAAGTATCATTGAAAAAAGCTATTGGGAAAGTGATTCATAGTAAATTATTAAATGATGTGAAAGGAAATATGAAATCAAAAATGTCGTCAGCAATAAAACGAAATATAGTAGAAAATAATGATGATTTAAGTGATGCGGAATCAATAAATAACTCACGAGCGGCATCAAGAGGGGGGTCGACGGAGCGACAGGCAGATGAAAACACTACGATTAGTCCAAAGGCGGCGATGCAAGCATTTTCTGCATTTATGACCAAGTCTTCGTCACTATCACCTACCAAAGCTGACTCTGCACTTCCGACAATTATTGCACCACCTCCCAAAGACGACAGTTATTACTACGAAGATTATAACTGCCAGCCAAGTGCCTTTTCTGTATCAGGCTTTAAACCTATCGGGGATTCAGTCAAATCAATCGCTAAATCAAGTAAAAGTATGTTAACACTTTTAAGAACTTACTCCAATGTTCCTCCTGTAGGTGCGCCGGACCCAATGATTAACGCCCTGAGGAAAATGGCCACCAACGAACCACATAACAGTGTAAATAATGATTAAATTTGTAAAAAAAAAAAATCTCTTTCTTACACCGGTACTTCAATTTCATACCGGTGTGAAATCTACCTAAATTTTTTTTATCTTGCATCTGAAGTGAAACATAGAGTGTTTTTTTAGGAATGACGAGGCTTTTGTTGCTTCTCGTGCTGTGTCTGGTGCTAGAAAGAGCCAGTGCGTTTAGTTACACCGCGAGATATAGATATCGATATGGTTAGTGAGAGACTTATAGATAGTGCGTCATCATACGTCATTGAGTGAATATTTACTTACTCACTCTCTCATCTGATTACTAATTCACTCATTTATTTGCTTATTTATTCTTTGACTCATTAATAGGCAATAAAATACAATTACATGCGAGTTCAACATTATCATCAAATATCATGATTGAGTTTCAACCAGCTAACAAAACAGTGAGTGCAATAATTGGCGATGATATCTCTGAAGTTGCACTAGCAAATGAAGTCGACATACCATATCAATGCCGCAAGGGAGAGTGTGGAACTTGTTTGATAAATATGGACGGTAAATGGGTGAAAGCGTGCCAGGTATTCACATACTCACTTACTAACTTATTAATTAATTGTCTTAATTTCACTAATTGACTCATTTCTATCAGACAAAAGTAACAGTTAATGACCCAAAACAAAAACTTATAAAAATATTAGTGAAACCTAAAAAGAAAAAAGCCCGTTTCTTTTCTCCTCGTTCATTTCTTGATGGAGTCATTAATAATGCGCTCGGTATGGTCGGGTTCGTACTAGAAGCTAGAAAGGCTAGAAAAGAATTCAAAGCCAGGCACTCACTCACTCACTTATTTACTTACTTACACATCACATTTCTCGTTTCACTAATTGACTCAATTACAGAATGAAAAGAGAGCAAGATTTAGCCGAGAAGGTTGCTGCGAGGAAGAAGGAAAAGGAAAATAGCCAGCCAAAGTGAATGGATGTAGCGAAACTATTTTTTTGTTTATTGTATTAAAAAAAATAAAAATATATTGAAAAATTTTTATATGGAATACGCATATGATGCCTATAAGGTATGCATGAGTGAGTAAGCGAGTGAGTGAGTAAGTGAGTGAGTGAGTGAGTAAGTCGTCATTACCTGCTCTGGTTTAGCTCCAAACGCAGGAATCGCTTCGGGACTGAATCCTCCTCGTTCCAAGAACTCCTTCATCGTTCGAGGTGCTTCCTTCGCTCGTTTTCTCTCTTGTTGACCATCTAATAAACGAGATTTCATGAGTGAGTGCGTGCATGAGTGAGTAGAACGAATGAGATATCTTTACCTAGTAATTTAGTGATAAACCCGATGACTCTCAAGGTCGGACATGGGGATACTGGTGATTTGACGGCTGGCCATTCAGCACCTGTTACTTGTGTTGCTAATTTAAACAAGTCGGTCGCTAAAATAGTGAGTGAGCGAGTGAGTGAGTATGTGAGTGAGTGCGTCTACGCGTAATATAGAATGTACCTTTTTCTGGATCGCGGACCTTGTCGCTCTGGTCATTTTCATATATAGAATCCCAATCACCACCAGCACCACCAGCACCAACTATCTTGCCACCATTCTTTATAGCATCAACTCCTCTGCCTAGATAATTTAAGCAAGTGAGTGAGTGAGTGAGTGAGTGAGTAAGTGAGTAAGTGATTAAGTGAGTGAAAGGGTGAATTACCTTCTCTTGGACCACCATTCCATGACCAGTACACACCACTTTTCGAGCATCTTCGATCCGTTATAACCTGAAATAATCGCTCGCCTGCCTCTGGCTCACTCACGTATCCACCCGTTATATACTTCATAAAAACTGGAAAAAATTCACGAAACCACTTCCTTTTTTCTCTAAATAATGGTGAGTCAGCAATGCATCCGGGGTATATAGAAGAGAACGCAATGCCCGTGCTTTTATGATATTTCTATTAAGAAAACATGTTAATGAATGCATGAGTGAGTAAGTACGTGATCGACTACCTCGTGGAGAATATTAGATAACATCATTAGGGCTAGCTTGGTGTCTTTGTATCCTTTAGCACCATTAAAATTGTATCCGTCCATCATTGAAATAGGTTTTTTGCAACCATTTCTCATGCCTTCTAACTCGTGTAAATCGGCAATTGGATAGACTCCACCACCGCCAACAGTATTGTCATTACCAGTGACTGAACCAACCTAGTTGAATAGCAATATGAGGAATCAGAGGGGCGAATGAGTAAAGGAACGAGGAAGTACCATGATAATTCTTGGCTTATCAGCCTCTTTCATGTGTGGCATAAGCATACTACACATTAAAAAGTGGGATAGGAAATTAGTTTGAATCTGCTGTTCAATACCATCTTCCGACCACTATAATCGAGTAAGCAAGTAAGTAATTGAGTTAGTAAGTGAGTATGTAATCACGTGAGTGAGTGAGTTAATGAACCTTTGGCTCGGGTAGTGATGGCTGATAAACCGCGGCATTGCACACAAATCGATCGATTGGAGCCTCTTCTTTGAACTCCAATAACTTCGCAACAAACGATTTCACAGATGCAAAAGAGTTCAAATTACATTCTAAAACTGTAAAATTTTCACTATCAAAACCTTCAATGTATGAAATTGTTGAGTGAATGAATGAATGAGTAAGTTAGCGAGTGAATACTAGTTACCTTCTTCTTCCGCAACTGTTTTCATCTTATCAACATCTCTACAAGCTCCAATAACATGCCATTGTCCTATATGCAATCAAGAAAATGCGTGAGTATACCATTGAGTGAGTGAAGGAATATTGCATGAGTGGAAAATAATCAAGTTAATGATATGTAAAGAAACCTGTTTTTAATAAATGTTTGGCCGTTTGCTTGCCCAAACCACTCGATGTACCAGTGATAACGCATAATTTCTTCCCCTATAGCAACAGAAACGAGTAAGCATAAGTCAAAGCAGTAACAAGCGATTAAGTGAATGCATAAAAGCAAATTAGTGAATAGTTAACAAGCAATTGAGTGATAATTAGTGAGGGTTTGAGTGCAATAGTCAGTGAGTAAGAAAGTAACAATGAGTAAGTGAACAAGTAAGCGATAAGTTGAACCTGAAACTTGTCAGTGGGAGGATTAATAATCTTGTTTAAATCTGGCATTTTGATCTTTCCAAGGAAAGTGAAACCTCGTACGTGCACGAGGAACAACGCTAACACCACCAAAAACGAGCAAAATAGTCGCATTTTTTATTGATTTTGCAACTTGAAGATGCTTTTTTTTTGCATGATTGGATCATCATGCATGTTCAACCCTGACTCACACATACGTGAGTGAGTGAGTAAGTAAGTAAATAAGCGAGTGAGTATATAAGTGAGTGAGTGAGTAAATAACAGTAATAAACAATGAAAAGATAAACAAACGAATGAATAAATAAATACGAAAATTAAGAAATTGACGAGGAAGTACGTTAGTGAGTGAATAAATAGATGAATGAGTTGCGCAATGAACGATAAAATGTAAAATGTATTAATTGATAGATTAGAGAAATTGTATTAAATTGGAATTTAACATCTAGTTGGCAATCCCGACTCTCGTGGTGGCGGCCCAAAAAACTCACGGAGAAGATATACTCGCTAAAAAGAGTCAATAAGATTCCAATCAAATCGTGTTTCTCAGAAGGTCGTTCATAGTTAACGTTGCGTAAAGATCAGGTGTAATAATCATAAGTTATTTAATATATAATAATTCAAATAAAAACGTAACTATACTTCATTTGTGGTAGAAACGGGTACTAACTCGGTGTACTTGGGCTCATTACTTGGTCCTTGTACCTCTTTCCAAGTGTCTTTCTCTTTTTCTTTATTCTTCTCTTCCTTATTTCTTAATCTAATGACATAACAATAATAAAACGAAAAACTACAAGGTACAAGAGCTAGTAATGCGATTAATCCCAACAGATTGTATTTATAACCATTATCACTATCGCTGTCATTACCGCTAGCACCTTGTGGAGTATCACTGGTTGGTTCATATGTTGGTTCATATGTTGGTTCATATGTTGGCATATACGTTGGCGCCTCGGTTGGTTCATAAGTTGGGGTTCCTATGACAAATGTATACTTGACAATATACCCATCGTCGCATGTAGTGTACAAGTTATTAGAAGAATCCAATGCGCTGCCTTGAAAGTTACAATTATTACTACCACCATAAAAATTATTGACGTATGCTGTCATCTGACCCCAAGTTGAACCGTAATCACTAGAAACGTAGACATAACCATTATTTGATACTGACGAAATAAATGATCCGTCTGAACTCATCGAAATACTCAAAAAGTTGTTTGAATAATCGGTGTGCTCTGTAAAAGTTACTCCATAATCAGAACTGGTCCATATATATCCACCTGTAACAGCAACAGCAAAATATTGCCCAGTTGAGTCGCAAGCGACACTTCCCAAATAACTACCAGATGTGTAAGCGATCGTAATAGCTGAATATGAAGTTCCCGAGTTGGAACTAAAATACAGTCCCGCATTACCAGCATTGAAATTGGTAAATGCACTGTAAACACCATCGTCGGACGCACATGAACCGGTCCAAGATCCACTTGCAGTATTGGCTTGTGTCCAACTAGTTGTTCCTCCACTCACGCTAGTAGTGACATAAATTCCACTATTATATATTGCAGCAAAAATTTTTGATGCATCATTCGACGCTACAACTTGTTGTGGTCCACCTGAATTTAATGCAGTAAATGTTGCTCCATAGTTACTTGAAAAGAATAAATTATTTCCTTCGTCCGGGATAAGAACCTTTCCGCCTGTGCGAGAAGTCCAAACACTTTTGCTAAACCCACTCGATCCAGATGATGATACTAAAGACCAATTGCTTCCTCCATCGGTAGTCCTTTGAATGACGCCACCATCATTGTATGTAACCGCGATGATAAATTGACCATCTGCACTGACTGCTGCATCAGTCCAGTACTGCTTCGTTGTGTAAATATCCGAGCCAGATCCAGCGTAGAAATTACCCTCGACTGCAAT
>JACCDO012101006.1_pt1 | contig 11763 bp, 24 predicted proteins | sample 7446101 | NCBI WGS metagenome assembly JACCDO01 (sample SAMN15323440, study PRJNA562643) | freshwater metagenome | isolation source: river surface water | place: USA:Blue River Watershed | collected 2017-08-16 | reverse complement strand
GGTCAACATGGTTCAGAAAGCAGGGCGATCAAGAATAGTTTCAGGCTCTTCTTCAGCCTCGTGGACAATTTCTTTGAGCTGATCAATAATGCAGCGAATAGCGTAGGCAGCACCTGGCCCCACATCGTCTAATGCTTCATCCATTGTCCTAATTTCATCATGCACGTCTTGAATGGTTTCAAAAGTCTTGAGGGCGTATGGCACGCCCCATTCATCATCAACAATGAGAGAATAAGGCATGATCAAAGTCCTTTGTCCTTTTCAATGTAATCAGCAATGGTGGCAAAATCTTCTGCGTATTGATCATTATGAGCCGTAGCAAAATTATCAAGAATCATAGGATTGGGCTCTAAGATGCCAGACCAGTCTTGTACTGATCGAGGGAGAGTTCCTCCTTCTTCTTCAAAGGTCCACAGATGCGCAGAATCTTGCTTCCATTGAAGACCGTGCTCTTTGATGTAGAGATCAGTGAGCACGCCTAAGCAACAGAATTTACCGCAATGGAAAAGACTTTCTTTTCCCTGTTGATACTCTCCAGAGCGAAGAGCTTCGATCCAGCGCTTTTTGATTTCTTGATTCATCATGATTCAGTCCTCGACAATGCGGAAATCAGGGTCGTTGTTGCGTTGTATCCACCTGCATTGATTTAGCTCAGGCCACACTACGAAAAGCTTGTCGTGATGGTCCTGTTCAACAATGGCAGTGGTGAGTTTGGTACCAATGCGGCTTTTGCCTTTCTTTGAGATGGCAAGGATGTTGATTGTGTTCACGAAACTATCTCCTTTGCCCAGCCCTCAACGATGTGAACGATTTTATCGCTAGTGGGGTCAATGAGGCGAGAAGAGACAATCTCAGTGCGAGACAAAGAGAAGCTGCCGTCCGGGGCTTTGATCAGGAAAGAAGCAGCAGGCAAAGCCATGAGATCACCAGGCTTGCTATCAACCATGAAACGAGCCACGTCCCACAGAAGATTTTCTTTGAATTCAGGAGAGAAGGTCATTGGAGGAAAGAAGAAAGGACGAGCTCGCGCCCGATGAGAGAAGAATACCAAAGGAAGGGGCCTTGAGGCCCCTCTGTAACAATGCTTAACAGAACTTGTTGCGACCATTGCTGTAGGCCCACCATTCCTGCTTACCCGCTGAAGCCTCCCTTGCATTGGCCTCCCATTGCTCAGGTAGCTCTTCGCTGATGATGCGGGTGCCAGCAGGTACGTTGATAGGACCTAGTCCCATGGAGATAGTGAATTGATCCATCACGGGGCCATTGATGTACCAAGCGCGGCTCACCGTGTAAAGGCCGTGGCATTTCAGCTCGCGAGGATTGGTAGCTGATACACGCACTTGAGAAGGGAAGGGTTCGTGCCAATCGGGCAGCACCACGCGAAAGGAAAGTCTTTCCAAGCCCTCAAAACGAGAGTAGGAAGTGGCGGTGATCATCTGCTCAACAGCGTGGTCAAGGATGGCCATGATCTTGAAGAGGAGAGGCTCGCGCCTCAGAACAAAGGAACAATACAAGAAAAAGGGGGCCTGATGCCCCCTTGTTACAAAACTTTACAAAGCCCTATTGCGTGACATTGGCACAGAGCGTGGCCACCATCATGGCTTCGCCTGGTTTTGCAGCTTTGGCAATGGGACTGCGCCAGCCATTCCATTTGCCAGCTTCCGTGGTGTTCACCTGCAGGAGCGGGCAGCTCACGGCGATGTAGGAAGGAGTTTGAGCAGATTCTCCTTTGCAGGAGCGCAGTGTGGTGCGCACGCCATCACTTGCTAGCTTCCATTGTCCCCATTGATACGTGCAGTCGCCAAAGGAACGTTCAGTAGCAGCAGGAGCTTGTTGCATGATTTTCTCTAGGATTTCTTGCTGGCGATTCTTTACTGGCTCCTGCTGAACCATGGGAGGCAGTTCAGGCAGGGCAGTTGCAATGAAGAAAGGCATGATCAGAGGATGTTGTTGAAATACTGTTCAGCTTCCCACTTGTGGTCAAAGATACCATAGGAAGTGTCGTGGAGCTGGAATTCAGTGATGCGTTCCCAGCCATAAGCCTCCCATTTTTGGGAGCCATCGGCACAGAGAAATTGTCTGACGCCATAGCCAGAATGCTGTGCTTGGCGATCTGCTTCGAGCTTGGCTAGGTAAGGGCTGGTTCTCCAGCCTTCAACTACTTTGTGAAACATTGTTCAGAAGGAAATGGATTGGCCGTTTGCTTTGACGCTAATCACGCGCTCACAATCAAAGGAGCGCCAGGCACCTTCACCTACGCTACGAGCAATGGAGAAATCACGGCAACGAACAATGTTGGGCTTTTTGATGGCAGTGCCAGTACCTTTGATTTCCTTGCTGTCGCGAGGATTGAACTGAAGGCTGCGAACGGAACCATCAGCCTTGATAAATTGCACGCTGACAATGCTGGAGCCAGCATTGAAGATGAACTGTTTGATGAGAGCGGTTTTGTCCATGAGAGGAGGCATCGCTGCCTGACGACTAGAGAACAATACAGGAGAAAGGCCCCGGAAATTGGGCCTGTTGCATTTCGTAACAATCAATGGAGGCTCTCAATACGGAAAGGCTTGAGACGCCCTATTCGCAAGGCTTTTTCCTTGACAAATTGTTGACTGTTTGTTTTTGTATTCTTGATTCTGTATAAACCAGTTTCAGGAATAACTTTTGTAATAATGTATTCTCCTCTCCATTGTTTAAAACCAAAGTCATACAAATCGACGATGGTGCCAATAGAAAATTTCATGAGGACAACAGACGCTTGATGTCTCGCTCTACATTCTTCAATGCACGCCAATCAGTGCAGCTTGTGCTGCAAACAAGAGTCTTACCAGAAGAATGCTTAAACACATAGTGTTTATTCTTGCGATGAAGAATAAAACCATGCTTTTTAACAAGATCGAGCAATGCGCGTCTATTGTCCTTTAATGCCATTACAAATAACGCCAGACATGATCTTCCATGCTGTCAGCTAAGGTGCGGAAATAAGCTTTTGTGCGCTTGTATGGTTTGCTTGCTGGGGCATGGTCAGGCGCTTTAGAAACAACGGCCAAAAGCTTAGTGCGAGCAGCAAGACGATCATTCTGAGAATAGTTTGTCAGTTCATAGCCTGCATTTTTGACCATGCGGGCAATAGCACGTTGAGAGCGCGTGAGAAAAGGCGTTTGAGTCATTGGAGGAACCATCGCTGGTAAAGGAAGGAAAGGCTCCTTTTGGAGCCCTTTTGCTTCCATGGGGACAATAGAGCTACTGAACTGCGTTGTCAAGAGGAGCAGAGCCGCTTTGCAGCTCTAAGCCACGAAGTGGCGCCACGCGGAAGCCGTTAGCAATGCGGCAGTAGCGTTCCGGATGGAGCTTCAGGCATTCTGTTAAGCCCGCTTGGTTTGGCATTACCTGAGGAGCCGCGACAATGGCAAAAACACCAATGCCAAAAGCGCAGGAAAACAGCGCGAAAGAAGCCACGTTACGAAGCATGGTCATCACAAGCGAGAGAAGCAAATGCGGGCAGTTCCTTGCCCGGGCGAAGCAAGTCTTGAAAAGCTGCCGTAGGACAAATCAAGAATGCGCCCGCCGTAGTATGGGCCGCGATCATTGACCGTCACCACTGTCTGCCTTCCATTGTCACGGTTTGTCACGAGAAGGCGTGTGCCGAATGGAAGCCATGGATGAGCAGCAATGGAACCGTAGGCATCAAACCTGACGCCACTGGCAGTGCGTTGGCCGTGGTAGCCATCTCCCATGCCATAGTGCGAGGCTTCGCCGCATTGCCTTGACGCAGCATGAGCAGGAATGGTAGGAGCCAGAAGGAGCAGAGAAAGAAGAAATCGTGAAAGCATCAAGATGGTGAAAAGAGCTAGAGAGGCCCATTGTCCTCGCGGACAACGGTCTTACCATTGTGCCATGCCTGTCAAGCATGCCGTCGCGAGCAGCAGCGTGTGTTACAGTTTGTGAGCAGTCGGTTCTAGCGGCTTAATTGCTGCTCCTGTCGTAAGGCGGGCCGTGAGGGTGAACACTTGACGGTGGCGTGGGTGATGCTGTATGGCTTCGCCAAGGAGCTAGTCATTCTCCTGAGAGGCACGCCGCCCTTCTAGGCGAGGAGTTTTCCCCTAGTTGTTTTCAAGTATCGGAGACTGTAAAGAGACGGGGGCTTTGGCCCCCTTTTCTTTTGTCTAGATAAGCTATAGAAGATTAGTTGGTTTTCCATGGAAAGGAAATTGTCTTCTGAGCAGGAACGTGAGCGTCTTGCACGATGGCTTAGTAGAGGAGAAGTGTATATTCCACCGAGTGAGGAAGTTTATGATCCTCGCAACGAAGATGATTTTGATACGTGGTCTGTGGGGATGGAGCCTATCCCTGGAGATCATACTTGGGCAAAAGAAAAGGCTCCATCGGGAGCCTTTTGATCAATTGCTTTCGCTATGCAAATATTGCCAGCGGAGAAGCGATGGAATGGAAGCTGGCTCAATGCCCATATCTTCCAGCAATAGTTCAAACCATTCTGCCATTGTGTCAATCACCTCCACCACTTCCGCGCTGCCTGGCTCTTTTTCAAGAGCTTCTCCCAGCATTTCTTGAAGCTTGGTAAATTTGCTCATGATTAAATGCCAGTGGCAGCACGGTAAAGTTTAAGGCACATATCCTCATGCTTTTGTTTCCATAGTTCTAAACGACTCTCCAATTGCTGGAGGCTTAACTGTCTGTTCAAACGTTGGGGACGTTCCCAGTCAAGGTCAGGATCGTTGTCGTAATCACCATCAGTAAAGAAGACCACAATCAGAAAGCTCCTTCTTTGATGGCACGCGAGTAAGAAAGCATATATTCTTCCAGATCTGCGCCAGTAGGAGCTTCTTCGACAATCTGTTCATGATCCTTTTGTGCTTGCTTTAGAGAGGCTTGAAAAATGTGCTTGATAGAACCGAGTGCAATGCGCTGCTTAACATTCGGCTCATCGTCAATTGCCTGCTCTAACGTGCAAACAAATTCTTGAAGCTCCTTCACTGTGATAGGCACGCTGGCAATAGGAGAGCCGAAGCTCATCACCAAACGATTGTCAGAAGTGAAAGCTGAAAGCTTCTCTCCCCAATGATAAAACCTTGCTGTCATTGCTTTAAAGAGAAAGGGCATGCAAGCTCTCGCCCGCATGCCCAGTAGTATGCCGCCTTCAGCAGGCCAGGTCAAGCGTTGTAACAATGCTTGACAGAGCCTGCCCTTTCCCTCAGTTCCAGCGTGGTGCGATAAGCCGCCTTGTGGCTTGGCAGGGGCCTGTCCCGCCATTTGGTGGCAATGCAGTGGCATGCGCCCATGGGCTCTAACACGACGTGCCTATTGGTGCGATCCAAGAGGATTTGCAAGGCTTGGCGCTTTCGCTTGGAAAGGCCAGGCTCTGGCTCTTCAATGCCCACTCGCGCATAGTCCGCTAGCTCAGAAAGATCGTCTAACGAATTGGTGGTGATCACGAAATGGCGTCCACGACGCTGAGCTTTGTTCCATGCAGGATGAATGTTTTCTGCTGCTAAAGCCTTGGCATCATCTTGAAGCTCAGGAGGAAGCACAATGTGAACCGTGGGTGCCAGCGGTGTGCCTTCAACAATGAAGGAAGGCTGATGGGTGTCCATGAAGAATCAATGGAAAAGGAATTCACGGCTTTTGAAGATAACAAGCGTATTGCCCCATGTGCGACGAGGAAGCAATGCTTGAGCGCCTAGGCTATTTTGCCAACTAATAGAAAGCGGGCCGAACCACATTGTTCCCCAGTCACTTGTGCAAATTAGACCAATGAAATCATTCATTGCAATTCCTCGGGAAGGTCTTCAGGAAGAGGCTTGATTTCTTCAATCAAAGCAATTTTAATGTCGGGGCGCATTGCAAGCATAAAATGTTCAGCTTGTTTAGGAGAAATGGCGCCCAGAGCAATAGTTTTGCCTTCAGAAGTGGTGATTTTGAAAGTACGGCAAGGAGTCATAAGTCTTCCTCGATGTGTTCAAGAATGGCTTGAGAGAGTTCTTTCTCTAGCATAATTTTCCAATCCTTATCACCGCCTAAGCTTCCCACTTCACAAATGAGATGGAGACTGTCTGAAATCCGAGTGGCATCCATCATGCATGCAACGGCTTCTGGCATTTGACCAATGCCAAACAAATCCTCTGCCGCGTTCGTATGAGCCTCAAACCACTTCCCTAGGCAGTACAGCGCCACCTGGCGGTAGGTTTCATCACCATAGTGCTCTAGGAAGTTTTCAATGGCAGTGTGGAGCTTGGGAGGCACGCCTACAGTGGCATGATCGCTGAGGTGGGGAGCAATGGAAGCAGAGATGGCTTCACGCTTGCCCTGTTTCGCTGCAGCAGCTTCACGCAGGAATGCTTCAGCAGTGGAGAAAGTAAAATCTGAGGACAATGGGAGGGAGCAACAATGACAGTGTGCTCACGCTAGCGGCCTTTGTCAATAGTCGTTCTCGTTAATTGTTTGTAAAGGGATGGTTTCAGGCCATTCTTCTTTCTCGGGCTCAGTCTCAAATGATACTGGCGAGGCAGATGCAGGCAAAGAATTCTCGCGACGTTCTTCCGTAGCCTTCGCTTCCTTCTCCTTTGCAATGGTGGAAGAAAGGTCTTGTAGGAATTTGCGATAGGACGTGTCCTGCTGCTCCACGGGCTTGTGCTCGTTAAGACCAAGCAACTTCGCCTGTTCTACCAAGCTGTTCTTGGCCACGTTGAGGAACGATGAATCGCCAGCACTCTCTTCGATTTTTATCATCTCCTTTCCGCCTTCACCATCGCCTTCCATGATGGTCACAGTGCGTTTCTTCTTACTGCTTTCAAAGCTATTGAGCGCCAGGTCCTTGAGATCCATCTGCTCTTTTAGAAGACGCGCCCGATGCACGTCTTGGTTTTTCAGGATTTCTTCTGTATATAGCTGCCTATTGAAATGCCGGTCTCCATTAACTGTTTCCTTGCTTAGCTTGAGAACATTTGCAATTTGGCGATTGCTCATTCTGGCAGCAAGAAGCTCTTGTACCATCCATCGCCTAAGACCAAGCATTTCTTTGCTATAGCCAGCGGGGCCAATTCCACCATTCACTTTCGTTTCACGAACGGCTTCAAATTGCGTAAGACTGATGCCAGCTTTCTTCAATGCATTAGCAGCATATTCAAGCTCTTGTTCTGGGCTCTCGAAATCAATCTCAGGCTTAGCCATTACGTCGCGCTATTCTCTAATGAATTGTATCTCCTTTTCCATGGAGAGAGCGAACAAATAGTTCAGTGAAGCGCTCCATTTGAGCAGTGGCTATGCTTGCTGGATAGCCATCAATTGCTTTTTTCAAGCTACATAGCTCTTGCCATTCTTCTTGCGAAAGCTCTTCTTCTGACGATGCAGGGAAAATGGTCATGGCAAAAGGGGCGCACCAAGCGCCCCGTTCTAGAAAATCAATGATACTGCCAAAAGGCTTGATCCATCAAGGCATCCAGCTCTACTAAGCGTTTAGGGCAATACTTCCTTACAAACTCCTCCATTTCTCCATGGAAGGAACTAATGATTTCTGCATAGGCAGCATCCAATCCTACTTGTTCTAGCTCCTCACCAGTTTCGCGGCGATAAGCGACTGCCATGCAAGATTTGGGACTGTCGCAATATTCGTTCTTGATTGTTTCAGGCATCGCTCTCCTCCTGCTCAATGGTAAAGCCGCTATCAATTAGCTTTTCAATTTCATGCAGGCTAGAGCGCCAATGGCGCTCTCCATTATTATCCCGTGCTCCGTAAAGCGTACGGGCCGCTGGTTGCGGCCCTTTCTTGGGAGAAGAAAAACCATAGTGAACAATAGGCAAGATTTCAGTGCCGTTATGTTCAAGCAGGGGTAAGTGATCTACTGCTCGTGGAGCGTTAAGCATTGTTCAGGAAAATTCCTTCGCAATACTAAAGAGAGTTTTGTTCAATGAAGGCTTGTTTGCCTTATGTAATGAACGTTTCGCCCTTGGGGGCTCCACTCTGGCTAGAGCGGCATTGCGGAGGTTTTAGGCATCGTTGGGCTTTGATCGTTTTTGATAGGTGATCTTGGCCTTATGAATGAACGCTCCGCCCTTGGGGGCTACGCTAGCCCTGGCTGGCCATGCCTATGCGCTAAGGAGCCATCGCTGATGGGCTTGCGACACTTGGCTAGACCTGTGGTGAGGGTAAAGGGAGTTTGAGCCAAAATCAAGCGGGTTTATGCAGCTTCTTGTTCTGGCACAAGGCAAATGGAGATGGAACTGGTCGGCGCCATGATGGCATTGTCTCATCCGCTTTTCCCATGGACAAGGAAGCCATCACTGAATGGCTGGTCAAGCACAAATACAGCGACCCTCGTCTCATCCCTCAGCTTCACTGCCCGCTCTGTCGTCAATTGAACTATGAACGAAGAATTCAAGGATTACAAAATCGTCAAGCTGCCACCGAATGGTCCGAAGCCTGGACAGAGCACTAGGGCTTGGCTTTATGGCAAAGGCAAAGAAGAAGAGGAATTCAAAAAGCTGATAGACACTCAAAGCTTCAAAGGTAAGCGCAAATAGCAAAGGGGCCTGATGGCCCCTTTTTCATTCCTCATCGTCATCTTCAAAATCTGGTTGAGCCTTAAACCAGTCTTCTGCAAGTTCAACAAGCTTCTTTTGTGCTTCAGGCGAAAGCGGCGCCACAAGCGCCGCGCTCTCACTGTTGTCCCAGATGATTTTCACTTTTTCATTGCGATGGAATTTTCATAGTAATTGAAAACTATCGCCTGCTGAAAAAGCTAGACTATTCAAGCTGCTCGCGACGGTAAGCAGCGGGGAGGCTAGCAATAGAGCCTCCCTCCTATTGCGAGAGAGCTAGAACCAATCCTCTTGATCTTCCTTTTCGGGAAGATTTTCATTGGCAACCATGGAAACAGGCGGAGTAGTTGGCAGTTCTTCCTGATCGGGAGCAATATTCTGCTCTTCATTGGGAGAACTGAAATTCAGATCGGGGCCTTGGTAATCCCAAGAGTGGTACATGCGGGTGCGTTCATCGTGCGGTCCAACAATGAAGCTGCTGGTGATGAGCCCTTGACGGCGTGCCATTTCAAGGAGCTTGCCAGTGGTGACATTCTCATTCATGCCAGTGCCTAGCGACACTTGCTGCTTGCTGAAACGCTCGTGCGGACGCATGTTCACATAGTTGGCCACACGATCCAGCTCAGCAATGGAATTACCAAGCGGACCGGCATAGTCCCATCCATAGTTCACTGCATTGCGCTTCAAGACATGCTTACCAGCCAAACCACTCCTGCTCTTCACCCATTCCAAAATGAGTTGGTTCCGATCGTAATTACCCTCCTGGCGATAGAGCTTTACCACTTCGCTGACGTTATCAACGAAGCTAGAGCTATCACGCAGTCCACCTTGACGATTTAAGTGGTGAAGAATGACGATGGAACATTTGTAGACATTGGCCATGTCGCGCAATGCATAGAGAGAATCACCCGCATTGCTTTTGATTAGATCAACGTTCATTCCGGCGAAACATGCAGTGAGCGAGTCGATAACGACAAACACTGGACGATGCTTCTTGATGAAACGCTCAAGCTGTTGCATATGAGCAAAGCGCCAAGTTTCCCAGAAGGAAATCATGCCAGGCTTGATATTGGCCTCTTGATAGCCAATAATGGAAAGCTTCTCTTTGGTGTCTGACAATGGTTCGTCAGCAGAGATGAGCAGGCATTTACCAGGCAGGCAACGGCGGCCAGACCATGAGGAGCCAGTAGCCACGCCTAATGCCCAATTGTAAACCAAGCTGGTGTTGTGCGTAACGATAAAATCGTCGGTTACGTAGGTGTGAGAGGGGTGGTCCACCATGATGCATTGAGCTTCATGGTCGCCGACATATTCAATGGAATCAAAGAACCTTGCCGGTACATATTTGGTCCGCTCGATCTCTTTTGATGCCTTGGATGCAATCTTGAAGCTTTTGAATCCAGGCGGCATTGAAATGAATGCCCTGTAACTGATGCGGCCTTGCTTCTTTTCTCCTTTATACGAGAACCACGGCTGGCGCTCGCTAGAAACAGCCTTGCCGCCGAGTGATTGCACGATAGTTACAACAGCATCGCGCAAGGCTTCAGAAGAGCTGTCAAACGTGGTACAAGTGCCACCGGTGGTGCCATCCGTATCCATTAAGCCATGAAGCAGTGCCAGGCGCTGTTCAACAGAAGAGTAGATATATTTTTCTGGGACAAATTTCTCCCATGAACGACACCCAAATAAATTAAGCTCCCGAAGGATGTCCCTCAAATTACCAGGCCCTGTACCGCATGTAACCGTATACTCAGTGCAGCGAGGCTTAATTGCATTAGTGGTTAAGCCATGACCCGGCGGCAGCAGGGCCAAAACCGAATCCGTAATTTCATCATCTGAAATGGTCAAGCTAAAGCCGCTTTTTGTAATAGAGCCATCTCCAAGAATTACACCAAGAAGATAAGGGTGAATGGGTAATTTTTGTTCTTCAAATTGAACTGGTCCAACCATCGGAATTGAATGATTCCTATCCTTACGTCCATGGTTTTTGTGAAGATGCAGTGTTTGGCGAATTTCAGACAGTGAACGAACGTTCCAGTCCCTGCTGCCATCACGCTCTTTTTGTGTTTTGGTGAGCCACAAATGCTCGTTGCAGCAATGGGTAGTAGAACCGTCACTCATTTGCACCTTGAAAATGGGCTTTTTACCTTGCGGGAACACGCCAGTAACCTTTGTGGCAGATCCATCCCCTGCAATTACTGCATCGCCCACTTGGATGTCCCCCATGAGCTTCCACCCAGTCGGAGTGAGCACCTTGGACCAAAGAGGGCCCGCTTTGCCAGTGCCGCCTTGAGCAGCAAGAAGCGTAACACTACCAAGAGGAACAATGCCAGCAATCAGCCATTCACGAACAGAATCATCGTCAATGAGCTGCAGCACGTCAATAGTTTCTATTTCTTCCTTGCCAAACAAACGAGACTTCGCCTCGTCGATCATCTTGTCGATATTGGCTTGGCTCATCTTCACGCCATGAGCTTCTAGCCATTGCGCTGCCTGAAAAGCCACACGAGCATCATTGTCATAAAGTCCAACCATGCGCTCAAAGCTGCCGATGATTTCCTCGTAGGAAGGAAGACCATCTTTGCCTTCATGGCGATCCTTGGAAACGATGGAGGAGAGAATCAGCTCTTGGTCTGCACCATCGTCCAACCAATCAGCTAAGTCGTAGCCACCATTTTGAGGGAGGCTATCCCATTCAAAATTATCAGGATCGGCATAGAGCCATTGCGCTCCAGGATTGTCTGAAGCCACTTCTCGCATGAGAGCAATGCCGGGCTCATCACGATCAGGACAAAGAACAATCTTCTTGCCACGAAACAACAGCGAATAGTCGCCGTTAGCGCGGTATTGTCCACTGCCACCAAGAAAAGTGACAGAAGGCAGGCCAATTTCCCAGAGCCTGTCGCAGGTGAGTTCACCTTCAACAATGAAAATGGGAAGCCCTGTCACTTGACAAGCAGTGAGCGCTTCGTCGTAGCGATAGGGGAGGACAGTGGTTCTTATCTCATCAATGTAAGCTTTACGTTGATGCGTGCCTTGTGGCACTGAAGGATAGGCTTGGCGAATTGTTTTCTTGCCACTTGCATCATCACGATGCACATTAATTGTGGTTTCGCCTTGCTTATTCTTGTAGGAGAAAGTGTAGGAACGTGCATCACGAAGAGGACGCTCCCAGCGATCTAGCGGAGCGAGAATGTTGCGAATTTC
>JACCDO011263950.1_pt1 | contig 11764 bp, 14 predicted proteins | sample 7446101 | NCBI WGS metagenome assembly JACCDO01 (sample SAMN15323440, study PRJNA562643) | freshwater metagenome | isolation source: river surface water | place: USA:Blue River Watershed | collected 2017-08-16 | reverse complement strand
GTATTGTGGTTGCTATGAAGAAGATGAAGTTAAAAGAAGATGAAGATGGTAATAAGATTTCAGAAGTCAAAGGTATCCGTGCAGGATGCAAGATTATGAAAACTCGTTACGCAAAACCGTTTGAAAGTGTACAGGTAAAAATTCCTTACGAGACAGGTATGAATCCGTATAGCGGACTAGTCGACTTGTTTGAAGGTAAAGGATTACTCAAGAAAGAAGGAAATAGTCTTGTCTACACAACAGCAGATGGCGAGATTATCAAACAGTTCCGTAAGGCCTGGGAACGAAATGAGAACAGTGGCTTGGATAAAGCTATGGAAGACATTTCAAATAATGGCGAAAAATCCGATTCTGGGATAACTACAACAGTTGAACCTGAAACGGAGACCATTGAATGAAAGAAGATTTAATCGCAGATATCTGGACATTAGTTATCGAGCACATACCTGAAAAACATCGCAAAGATCTTGCAGCAGACTTTGTTAATACACTATTAGATTATGGTATTAAAGAAAGTATTCTTAAAGATTTAATTGGTGTCGACTCATACTTAGATGATGCCATTGACTATGCCATTGACGGCGAAGAAATTGAAGACGACGAAGACTACTACGAAGACGAGGAATAAATGAATTGGTATGATAAGGTTAGTAAAGACATTTCTTATATACCTGATGCTGTGGCATACTATGAGGCTGAATTACTGGCAGCAAAACAAGATACTCGCATAGCGGGAAATTTAGAAAGAGCCGCTGCCAATATGCCCGGCATTGTTGAGAATCGTTTTAACCAACTTCAAGAAATTGAAGGAATCTTAGAATACCTTAACATTGAACTTCGTAGACTGCGTAGTCAACATTTTCGTAAATATCTCGAAAACTATCAGCGTCAGCTCAGCTCTAGAGACTGTGAAAAGTTTGTAGAAGGTGAAGCTGACGTTGTAGACTTTGAAAAGATTATCAACGATTTTGCATTGCTTAGAAATAAATGGCTAGGCATTATCAAAGCCCTAGATATTAAACAGTGGCAAGTGTCAAATATTGTTAAGCTACGCACAGCAGGATTAGAAGATGCTACGCTATGAACCAAATTTTAGGTTTTGATAGATCTGCAAATTTTGTTTTAGGCGCAGGCGGAACTAAAACTACTCTAGAAGAAATTTTAAAAAATACAGACAAATCAGTAGCCTGGTCTGGAGTAGGGCACCATCCTGTACTAAGATTACTAGAAAAGTATTCTCTTGATTACTATTATATCGATACAGGATATTTCGGTAACGGTAAAAGAAAAACATATAAACGAATTACCAAAAATAACTTAAACGATTCAAGAGATATAATTCAAAGACCCAATGATCGATTGTCTTTAATTAATTTAGACAGAACACAATATAAACGAGGAGAAACAATTTTATTAGTTCCTCCTGATCAAAAAGTATTAACTTGCTGGGCACCTGGTATAGATGCCGAAGAATGGACTACTAATACTATAGAAATTCTAAAAAAATATACTGATAAAAAAATAACAGTGAGAAATAGAATTAGAAGTAGAACAGATCGAGTTGTAACTAATAAATTTACAGACGCACTACAAGACAATGTTTATGCAACTGTAGTTTGGTCTAGTAACTGTGCAGTAGAGTCAATAATTCACGGAATTCCGGTTGTAAGCCTGGGTCCTTCAGCAACTAAAAAAATAAGTTCTTATACTATAGAACAAGTAAACAACATTCCTAATTTAGATACAAATCTAGTAGAATCTTGGTTACGGCATCTAAGCTACAGTCAATTTACTGACGAAGAGATGCTAAACGGCACAGCCTGGAAAATACTCAACCAATAAAATGCGCAGATAAATATCTGCATGAAAAAAGTTGTTTTAATTACCGGAGGATTTGATCCTCTGCACTCTGGCCATATTGCTTATATTCAAGCAGCAAAAAAATTAGGCGACATTTTAATAATTGGTGCTAATTCAGACGAATGGTTGCGTAGAAAGAAAGGGCAAGAATTTATGCCCTGGGAAGAACGTGCTGCTATCCTAAGCGCCATTAAAGATGTTCATCGTGTTATTAACTTCAATGACGACGACGGATCGGCTAAAGATGCTATCAGAAAAGTTCGAGCAATATATCCATACGAACAGATAATCTTTGCCAACGGCGGCGATAGAACCAAAACAAATATTCCAGAAATGGAAGTATTAGAAGAAATGCTACATCTAGAATTTGTGTTTGGCGTTGGCGGCGAAGACAAGAAAAATTCTAGTAGTTGGATACTTCAAGAATGGAAAGCCCCGAAGACTGCTCGCCAGTGGGGTTATTATCGTGTACTACACGAAGTGCCAGGAATGAAAGTTAAAGAACTTACTGTAGATCCAGGTAAAAGCCTAAGTATGCAAAGACATAACCTACGTGCAGAGTATTGGATAGTCAGCGAAGGAAATGCTGTAGTTAATAGTCAAATGCCAGGCGGATATGCAATGCCTCCTACAGTGTTAACAAAACACGAAGAATACAAAGTACCAGTTAGAGGTTGGCATCAACTAACTAATCCGTTTGATGTTCCTGTAAAAGTAGTTGAAATACAGTACGGAGAGCAATGTATTGAAGAGGACATAGAAAGAAAATGATTCCAATTTTTATAGGTTACGATCACAGGGAAGCAGTAGCGTACCATGTCTGTGCAAATAGTATTATTAGGCATTCAAGCAAGCCAGTTACGTTTACCCCGTTGGCACTAAAAAATATGAAAGACTATCAAGAAACGCATACTGATGGTAGTAATCAGTTCATCTATAGTCGTTTCCTTGTGCCTCATTTAATGGACTATAAAGGTTGGGCAATCTTTATGGACGGCGATATGCTAATACGTGACGATATTGAAAAGCTATGGTCGCTACGAGACGAATCAAAAGCAGTTATGGTAGTTAAACACAATTACCAAACTAGAATGACTGAAAAATATCTTGGTGCAAAAAACGAAAATTATCCTAGAAAAAATTGGTCAAGCGTTATACTATGGAATTGCGGACACGCAGCAAATAAAATTATAACTCCAGAATTCATTGAAAACTCAACTGGTGCTCAGTTACACAGATTTACTTGGCTAGACGATGAACTAGTCGGAGAGCTGCCAATAGTATGGAATTGGCTACCGGACGAATTTGGTGCTAATCCTGATGCAAAATTATTGCACTATACTTTAGGTACTCCTAGCTTTCACGATTTTGCTACTACTCCTATGGGCGACGAGTGGCATAGAGAAAAAATTTATACCAATTATTGTTTACAACACGGTCTATGATTTTTCTTAGTAAAGATGGCAACGATGAGTATATCAATATGTTTGCTCGCGGGTGCGGAAAAATTCCAACATCAACAGAAACTTTTGAATACAACAATTCTAAAGAGTCAATAGTACTAAGAGGAATATTGAAACATAAAATAATGAAGAAGTGCTGGGAAGATGGCAGAATCTTTTATTATATGGATACTGGTTATTTTGGAAACGAACGAACTTCTTCTAATCCCAACGGCTGGAAGTATTGGCATCGTATTGTAAAAAACGATCTTCAACACGGTGAAATTATTAAAAGGCCGGATGATCGATTTAAAAAATTTAATAAAACATTTAAACCTTGGAAAAAAACAGGGCGTTCTATTTTAATAGCAGCGCCAGACGAAAAGCCTTGCAAGTTTTATGGTACTACTCAAGAGCAATGGGTAAATGATACTGTGAATACAATTAAGCAATACACCGATAGACCTGTGATTGTTCGACAACGTGCTCCTAAGAGAATTGATCGCATCTCTACTGATACTCTTCAGCAGGCATTAGATAACGATGTTTTTGCCCTAGTAACATTTAATAGTGTTGCGGCCATTGAGAGTGTTTTCCACGGAATTCCTGCATTTACTCTTGCACCCGCAAACGCTGCAAGTCCTGTGGCTCTTCAAGATTTATCTAAAATTGAAACACCGTATTATGCAGATCAAGATAAATTATATGCCTGGGGATGTCATTTGGCGTATGGACAATTTCACACTGATGAATTAAAATCAGGTAAGGCAAAACAAATGTTGGAAGAATTATGGTAGACGAAGACGATAACTTAACTTGGACTGAAACTTTTGCAAACAGTACAAATAATAATTGTACAGTAAATTTAGACGACAATTCTAAGGCATTTGTTGCACGTGGGATTGTTAAACGTAAAAATATACATTTTTGCCAAAGAAACGACAGAACTTTTTACTATATGGATACTGGATATTTTGGAAATTTTAGAAGTCTAGATAATCCGTCAGGGAAAAAGAAATGGCATAGAATTGTAAAAAATGAATTGCAGAAATCAACGATAGAAGATTGGCCTTCCGATCGATGGGATAAACTAGTAAAAAGCGATCCTCGTTTATCTTGGCCGGGTTGGAAGAAACAAGGATCAAAAATATTATTAGTGCTTCCAAATCCTAAATCTTGTAATTTCTTTGGTATGGAATTTGAATCTTGGAAACAAAAAACCATAGACGACATTAAACAAAAAACTGACAAGCCGATAGTTATAAGAAAAAAAGGGTCACGAGGCGACAGAAACGATTATTCAATTTACGATGCATTAGATGAAGATATATTTGCAACAGTGACCTTTAATAGTATTGCCGCAATGGAATCCATTGCCTACGGTGTTCCTGCTTTTGTAGCAGTTCCTTGTGCTGCTTGGCCACTTGCTTCGAGAGATTTAGAAAATATCAATAATCCTTATTACCCTGATCCAAAGTTAGTGCAGAAACATTGTCATTCGTTGGCATACGGGCAATTTACCTATGATGAAATTTCTAACGGATTTGCTTGGAAAATATTAAACGGTAATAAAAAATGAAATTATTAATCAATGATAAAGAGATTGCTTACTTTTTGAATAGCCTGTTAGATCCTTCTACTGCTGTAAAAGGAATAAAATTATCTGAAGAAAAAACAACAGAAGCAATAGGTTGGGCTTTACAAAGACGGGCTAAAAAAGGTTTTATACCTAAAAAATTCAACGATAAAATTATTGAAAAGGTTACCAATGGAGTACAATCAGATCTAGAAGATTATGTTAACAGAGTTACATTGGCTCTTAATAACAGAAAGCAATCATATCAAAAAAATTTACATAAGCATATTGATTACTTTTTAGAAAAGTTTGGAGAGCAGCACATTTTAAATATGTATAAAAATAGTTCAGAAGAATATTTTGTAAAATCTCTCGGACTTACTATTGATCCTAGTGCTAAACTCGTTAGAAGAAAAAACTTTGTTGATTACACACAAGATTGTTTATTAAGAAATACTGTAGGCAATGAAGAATTATTAGTAAACAAAATAGATATGAATTTACCTTTTTGGTTTATTGATAGTGGTTATACTAATTTTTTAGAGCCTAACAAAAAATGGCATAGAGTAGTTAGAAATCATTTACACTATTCTAATTATTTTGATGCACCGTCGGATAGACTACAAAATTTAAAATCATTTCCTGCAGAATGGCGAACCGGCGGTGATAAAATTTTAGTTATTGAACCTGGACCTTTTGCCGCAGCTATTTTTCACGTTGATATGAAGACTTGGAAATATGACGTTGCAAAAGAATTAAGAAAGTATACTGATAAAAAAATATATTTTAGACCAAAGATTGATAAAAAAATTAGAAAAGATCTTTATAAAAAATTATTAGATGATGATTATTACTGCACCATAAGTATTAATTCTAATTCAGCAGTTGAATCTATCTGGGCAGGTGTACCAGCAATCACTTTAGATAAGCACATTAGTAATCCTGTGACCGTTAGTAGTTTAAGTGACATTAATAATTTGTATCGCGGTCCTTTAGGAAATTGGCTATCTTGGTTAACATATAATCAATTTACCTATGATGAATTATTAAATGGCACCGCAGTTGAATTGATAGGAAAATATAATGTCTAAATTTGTAGCAGTGGCTTACTATGCAGGAATACCTCCCAATAATTCTAATGCAGAAAAACCATTGATCCTTGATTATTTTTGTCAAGGTGTTACAGCATCAGGTGATACTGCGATCCCCCATAGAGAAATGTCGGTGTTAGACTGTGACGTTGCGTTAATACAAGGTTTTGTACACGATGATGGTAAACAACTCCCTCATCTTAAATTAAGAAAATCAGCAATAGACAGACAAAAAATAAATGGAAAAAGATCACTAGTAGTTGATAGTAATTTATTCTTATATGTGAACAAACAAAATCCATTACACTATCTTAGATACAGTTTTGATGGAGTTTTTCCTACTACAGGATTCTATTTTGATCGAGATGTTGATCCTAACAGATGGAATAAAATCAGCAAAGATTTAAATTTAAATTTAAAGCCTTGGAGAGCAAACGGTAATCATATACTACTATGTCTTCAACGCAACGGAGGATGGTCAATGGGAGGCGTTAGCTCCATAGATTGGATGAATAAAACAATTAACGATATTAGAAAATATTCATCACGCCCCATAGTTGTTAGAGCACACCCCGGAGATAAAAAAATTAAAAGCATTTTAAGAATCAATCATAAAAATGTTTTCTTAAGTACAAAAGAAAGTTTAACCGATGATCTTAAAGGTGCCTGGGCAACTGTAGTTTATAATAGCAGTCCTAGCGTGGCTAGTACAATAGAAGGAATACCTGCGTTTTTAACAGATCGTATTCCTCAACATAGTCAAAGTTTTGAAGTAGCAAATACAGACATAAGTAATATTGAAAATCCTGTAATGGTAGAAAGACAATCTTGGGTAGAAAAACTATCAATGTGCCATTGGAAATTTGATGAATTAAGATCAGGTGAAGCCTGGCAATTTTTTAAAAGGTATGTATGAGACAATTACACAACAGTTGGTATGTTCCCGACGACGATAAAAAAATTAGTTTTGTTTTAGAAAACGACAACGATAAAAAGAACCCGTCATACGAAGGTAAATTTAGAGAACAAATTCTAACACATATTCCTAACAAGCGAACATTTATTGATGTTGGAGCAAACGTTGGTATTTGGAGTTTTCCTTTTATTGGAAAATTTAAAAATATAGTAGGTTACGAACCGTCAAAACAAAATATTGAATGTCTACAGGCTAATGTAGGTAATGCTATCGATATACGAACAAAGGCAGTAGCAAACTTTGAAGGAACTGCTGATTTTCATCAAGCAGGAAAAAATTGCGGTGATGGAAAATTGTGTAGACCTGGCATCGATGCTTCCTATACAGTACCTGTTGTAAAGTTAGACAATGAAAATTTGTCTAATGTTGATCTAATTAAAATAGATGTTCAGGGATGGGAATACGAAGTGTTATTGGGAGCAGAGAACATTATTAGAACTCAACAACCTTGGGTAATCTTTGAAGTTAATCAAGATATTGATAAATGCTGTAGTTTTATGGAATCTCTTAACTATGAAACTTTACATATAAAGAGTAAGAGAGTATTTCTGTGGGCACCATTATCGGGACACAACACTCCGAACGATAAAAATCAATTTGGAAGATATCTAGGTCCCGGCCCTTACGCACCAAGATACGGTTAATTATCTCCAGTACGCTTCTGTTCGGCGTACTTTTAAATCTTCTGGTTTACTGCGGCCTAATTTTTTACGGCCACCTTTGAGATGATCCAACCAAGCACCCCATTCACTGTTAATTAACGGATGCCCTTCACCGGTACTCATACCCGGTTGCGGTCTAAGATCGTGAAGGTGTGCCGCCCAGTCGAGTTGTTTCATCTTTGGGAATTTTTTTCTCACAGCGTCAAAAACAAAACTATCGTGCCACTCGTCTAACTGAAAAATTCCGCCTTCTGCTTCGTCGTACATACGTTGAAATTCTTTTAGAAACGCCTGAATGTTAGGAGATTTTAAATTCATAGAATATAAACCACATTCAGAATATTTTCCTTTCCTTCCTAAATAACAGAGCTCACTATCTGCAGGAATTAACCTTTGAAGGTCGGAAATTGTCAACGGACTATGACAGATTGTATCAGCATCCATCCAAATTAAAATATCTGCATCAGAATTTCGAGCGCAATCAAAAATTGCATAAACTTTATGAGCGAATCTTATGGCGTGCCATTTAAATCCTTTGCCAGCGTCTTTTCTTTTTGATCGAATTGGATCTCTACTGACATCTCCGTTGGCTTTAGGAACATCTTTCCATTTATTTTTAAAATTAACTAATTCTTGAACACTATCTAGGTCTGTTAAGGAAACACGACTATGATCGTTGATGGCTGGATTACATTTTTCTGGATAAATGTGCAGAGTAACATCCGCTGGCCAGTTTTGGCAGTAGCCATTGATCATCTTTTGCGCATACTCTCTTAATCCCTTGTCGTGGAATGTGGTTACTACTGCATATTTCATTTTCTTATCTGTTTCCATATCTGGTATTGATCTAATATTATAATCATTTCGTATTTTATCCTATTAAAAAAGCCAATGAACTCGGGACTTAAGACAATATCGTTGTTTAATAAAATTGCTGGAGTGGCTCTCTTACTTAGCGGTGCTATAAACTGTAAAATATTTTCATCGAATCGATGATTAATGAAAATTATATCAATTTCAGTCCTGTCGTGCAAGAAACTGGTATCCTGAATAGGAATAATATTTTTATTTTTAGGTAATCCTTCAGACCAATTAACACAAAATACTGTATCAAATCCGTTTATTATTTCTTGCAGACAATCTGGATTATTTCCCACAACTACACAGGTGTGAATATTCTTTTTTACAGTTTTTTGAATTCTTTTTATAAATTTTGACATAGCTTGAATTAAATACTCAGTTATTTATTTTATATGAAATTCAAACTTTACAGAAATTACGGTGCATTAAACAGTGTACCAGTCTTTGACGCCTTTGCTAGCGGCGTAAAGGCCTTAGGCCACGAAATTGTTGAAACTAATGAAGATGTATCAGTAATTTGGTCGGTTTTATGGTGGGGACGTATGCAACCCAATCATCAAATTTATCAGCATTGTCTAAAATTGGGCCGCCCTATAATAATAATTGAAGTAGGAAATTTAAAAAGAGGAGTAACCTGGAGAATTTCAGACCAACACATTAACAGTTTTGGTATTTTTGGCAATTCTGAAAATTTTGACCTAGATAGACCAAAAAAATTAGGGATTTTCCTCAGCCCGCCAGCCACTCGACGAAGAAATGAAATTTTAATTGCCACACAACATAGTCGAAGCCTTCAGTGGGAGGGACAACCCACTATGGAACAATGGATTAGAGACACTATAGTAAAAATAAAAAGATACACCAGTCGAAGAATTGTGGTTAGACCTCATCCAAGGTCACAAATTCGTGAAAAATTCACAGATGCTGTAATCGAACTTCCAAAAAAATTATTCAACACCTATGATGACTTTGACATTAATTACAATTATCATTGTGTAATCAATCATAACAGCGGACCTTGTGTTCAAGCAGCAATCAACGGAACTCCTGTTATATGTGATCCTTCAAGTTTGGCGTTTCCGGTGGCAGAAAAGTGGGAAAATTTAGAAAATCCACAACTACCTGATCGCGAAGAATGGTTTTTAAAACTTGCGCACACCGAATGGACTGTGGAAGAAATTGCACAAGGCGTACCTTTAAAACGACTTGAAAGTCATCTTGAAAAAAAATTGAAAAAATAAGTTGATTTTCATATTTCACGGTGTTATACTATATAAATGTTAAAATCTCACTACGTCGAAGACATCTTCGTTGACTTTATGGATCACTGTGAAAGACAAGTGATTCAACTTAGTCATCAAGACTTAACTGCCGCTAATAGTTTTTACAATGTAATCTCCGCCGGAAATCAACTGACTAAAAATCAGGGGAATTTTATCATAAAAATTCTCCAAAAATACCGTATGTTTGCAAAAATGGCAGGACTCGATTATGCCACTGCTATTGACACGCCCGAGTGGAAAAGATCTTTTAGAGTATTGGACCTTAGCAAACGAGCCTATATCGAAAAAGATGACGAAGGCAATATCTGGATTTGTTTAAAATTCCCGTTTGCCTTAAAAGAAGTGTTCGATAAGGAAATTTTACCGGTCGTAAAGGATTACTCTTCCAGTGTTTGGGATGCAGAAGAAAAAGTTCGAAAGTTAAAATTTTATAATTTTAATTTAATAGAAGTTTTTGAATTTTTACAAAAACACAACTTTGACATAGATGATACATTTATGATCACACTGGCCGAAGTTGAAGAAATTTGGCAAAATAGTGAAAGTATAACCCCATATTGCGAAAAGCACTTTGGAGCCACTGTTGACTTGATTAATGCCTCCACGGAAACACTCGAATGGTTCGAAGAGCATAGGACTTGCAACCAGGCCAGTGATATGCTATTGGCAAAAAGTATGGGCTATCCGCTGAGAGATCAGCCAAAAACCTTGGTAGAAAAGATCGCATTTTTGCCAGAAACTAATTTTCATCTAAAAAACATCAGCAGCTTTTTTGAGATTTATAAATCTGTTGGCGGCCCTGTGGCCGTAATCTTAAACAAAGGAGACAACAGCGAAAACTGGGTCAAAGAATTTTGCGCAGTTTCTAAAGATTTTGGTATCGACAGTGAAGAAATTCGTATTTGCTTTAGATTAGACAAGCAAGAAGATCGAGGCTTTAATCAGTGGGTTAAAGACAGTGGCTACGGTGGAAAAGTAGAAACTGGAAATATTTTTATATTTCAAAACAAACCTCCTAAGTGGTTGTTCTCTGAAGAGAAAAATGTTAAAATTATTGTAACAAATAGTTTATATCCTGTGCCTAGCGCCACTGCACAGGCCTGGATGGATAATCATACCTGTGTATTTTTTATAGGTGATGTAAAGGCTGCTCACGTTAAGGAAAAGAAAATTGCCGAGTTGTAAACTCATAATCCGAGATGAAGTTAATATTAAGCTCGAAGGTCTTAGTGTAGAAACAAGACGTAAAATTGTTAATAAATTAAAGTTTGATTTGCCCTATGCACGTCATATGCCTGCCTACAAACTAGGTCGATGGGATGGTACTAAAACTTACTTTGGCATTGGCGGCACTGGTTATCTTGCACATTTAGATGTTATTCTTCCTATTGTAGATGATGCAGGATACGATATTGACATAGAAGATCTGCGTACACACAGTAAAATAGAATTTGAAGCTATCACTGAAAATTATTGGGCAGACAAAGGTAAGACTTGGCCCAAAGGTCACCCACAGGCTGGACAGCCTATTGTACTTCGTGACTATCAATACGATGTAGTCAACAAGTTTTTAGAAAATCCACAGGCGTTGCAAGAAGTTGCTACAGGTGCGGGTAAGACTATCACTACTGCAACATTAAGTCATTTATGCGAGCAGTACGGACGCACTATGGTTATTGTTCCTAACAAAAGTCTAGTAGTACAGACAGAAGAAGACTATCGTAATCTGGGACTAGATGTTGGCGTATATTTTGGCGATAGAAAAGAATTAAACAAAACACATACTATCTGTACCTGGCAAAGTTTAAATGTCTTAGATAAGAAAAGTTATGACGACGACACAGTGTCATTAGCAGAATTCTGTGAAGGCGTATGTGCCATTATTGTTGACGAAGTTCATCAGGCCAAAGCAGAAGTTCTAACAAAGCTATTGACACAGAATTTTAGCAACGGTGCAATTCGTTGTGGACTTACTGGTACAGTACCTAAGGAACAGTGGGAGTTTCAAGGCAT
>JACCDO010531699.1_pt1 | contig 11767 bp, 8 predicted proteins | sample 7446101 | NCBI WGS metagenome assembly JACCDO01 (sample SAMN15323440, study PRJNA562643) | freshwater metagenome | isolation source: river surface water | place: USA:Blue River Watershed | collected 2017-08-16 | reverse complement strand
CTTCTAATAACAAGCTCTTAGACAAATGAATACAAAAATTATATAATTATATATTATAATCAAATTATTAAACTCGATATTTCATTCTGATTTCGCTTCATAAGAGTTCTTGCCATTTTAAGCTGTCGACTCTCAGAGGAATTGGAGTACAAGTGCGGTTCATTTTCCTAAAAAGCGCGCTGCGCTATCCGGCTGCATACCAGCTAAAGCCTGCGCTAATGCCAAAGCTCGCTTTATATTCACGCCACTCTCACTGAGATAGACCAAACAATGACGTGCTACGATGCTGACCTGCTGACCCAAAGTGTCAGTCACGCGACTATATAGATGCAGCACTAGCATTTGCACTGCACGTACTAAGAATGCATTGTCACAATTATTGGTGAGATGACAACTTAATAAAGCACGATGCGTAAGTGTTTGCAATAAACCTCCTCCGAGTACAGTGTGGGTCCCTTCGTAGCTCCGTGGGCCGCAACCCCCAGGTGCTGTCGATAGTGCCTCTTGCGCGTGCAGTCGTGATAAAGGCTTGCAGGAAATTTTATCATATATGCGACTAAATGCAGGTACAGGACTCGCGGCCATCCGAATAAATTGACCTCGAGCATCGCGAAGAGATGGTAAGGAATGCTCGGATTTCGTCAAATTCGCGTTTCCTGCGGCAGGTGCAATCGGAAGAATATTGACCACACAACGACGCAGCAGAGGAGCTGCAGTAGCACCATGCTGACACACTTGTAGCGCTTCCCATAATAAGGCGTAATAATGCCTCCACAATGCTCCTGTGGATGCTGCGAAGATGCAAACGTCCAACGGAAGGTGTCCTGCCGCATAGCGGTCGGGATCTTCATCATCCTGTTCTTGCAAGTGCGAATGTGGCATTTCGATACAATTTAATGCATCCATTTCTGATATGAATATTTTAGCAAAAGATCCCAATGCCAAAGCGCCGAGAGGTCCACTGCGCGACCACCAATAGCGGCTGTGCAAAACCGCCTTGGGGGTTGTCACGTGCGCTTTTTGTGGTGATAGGTCTGTTTCTTGGGTATTTAAACTCGCCTCCTCATCACTTTTCTCTTCTATTTCATTACTTACCTCGATAAATTCTTGCTTGGCTGCTTTTTCTGAGGCGAAAAGGTGTCGCAGCGGCGAGGATTCATCGAGCGGCGCATCAGTTTCTCTTCGCGCTTCTGATGGAATCTCGCCCATAACTTGTGCCAGAACTGACCATAGCAGCAACTCCCATTGCGGCGTATGTTCCATTGGCATTTCTAATGTATCACAAAGTATTTGCACTAATTGCGCAGCAGTAGGAAGCAGAGAGGTACTGGGCACCTGTACAGCAGCTTCCTTGGGGTCGACCGAAGCCTCTTCGTCTGACACTTCTTTTTCTGATTCGCTATTTTCTACGTCACTTTCAAATATTTCATCTAGAGGACGTTGCATGGCATTGGTCTTACGACGCAATACATCTAATGTGCAACGCATAGAATATAACAAAAGCATGACATAAACCGCATCTAGGTGTGGCGCGGCGTTACTGCAACTGGATGAATACATAGTACTTGCAGCTGGAACTGCATTTCCTTGCACAAAGCATTCCCGACGTGCCCATCTTGCAACATGTCCTAATAATGCTTCTGCCTCTTTGACGTCTTTATGCTTGGATAGCACGGGCTGAATTTCGGCAAGAGCGAAGCTCTCACATACTTTACCAGGCACACACATGTCCCGCAGCACGTTACATAGTTGGTCTGGGCTACCAGTCATCGCCCCAGACAATATGCTATCATTTTGTTGCATAAATTGGCAATTGGAATGGTTCCGTTCCATTGCTTGGAGTACACTTAGCGAAACTTTAAACTCCAAAGAGTAGCGTAAAAATGTACGATAACGCTGTGCTTGCAATGATGGAGTCAGAGGGGCAGTTGCGGTCCAAGGTGGTGCTGTAGCTAAAGATAATGGTGTGCGCAAAGAGTGAGCTTGAGGAGAAGTCATCACTGCAGCCGGCGGAGCAGGGCCGGGTCGACGCAGTCGCCGAGCATGCACGGCTGCTTGTCGATGCAGCCCTCGAGCCTCCAACCGATCTGATGCATCAGCAAGACCATGTAAATAAGCCAAAAACAAGCAATGTATATCTCCGCCGACAACATGCTTATCTTGTCTTATTGCAGACTCAAATGCCCGGCGCAGCTCTTGCAGCAGGGATCGGCACGCTGTTGGAGTGATTTGAATAGTCGACGTGTCATCAGGCGCAAACATACCCTCTTCATCAACACTACGTGTTTGTGCCTCTACATTTATACTAACCTTGTGTGATTGTATCGGCAAACTTTTCGCTGCGCGCTGACGCAACTGGTCGGCAAGAGCGCTGTATGGATCGTCCTCTTTGTCACTCTGGCGATCGCTCTCACTGCTGCTTGAAGTTATACTGCCAGTGCTATCGCTGTCGCTATCATCACGCTTCCTCTTAGCGGCTGTAATAGGATTCTTAGGTAGTGCCTTCTGATTATTAACTCCTAATAATTGCAGGAGTTCACGCTCAAAGCGGGGGTTCCACTGCGCAGCGGGCAAAGCCGCTATGGCAGCTACAATACGCACGCACCACGAGAAGTCCCATGGATTACGAAGTAAATCTTGCACGGTAGGTAAAATGCTATCTTTGTAATTAGCTCCTGTAAAGCGTCCTTGTAAAGCAGAAAGAGCTCTGCGAAATAATGCGTTGACATCTACATCACTATCTTCCTCGTGTGATTTGGAAGAGACCGACGCGTCGTCATTGATTTGATCGATGATGTCTTTGCGTGTTCTATATCCACAAACCATTTGAATATGTTGTGCAGCATAAGTTACTTGTATAATATAAAGCATAGTTCTTGCAGCGACAAGTTCGGGGTATTCTAATACGAGCACATCTGCGCGTAGGCTGGGTTTATCAAATAGAGCAAGGGCTGCCGATGGCTGTCCTGCATACACCAGTATCTCGATTGACATACCCAACGCTTGCATTCGAGCATGATCGGATGGGGTGGCCTTGGTGTAAAAGCGCTTTGACCGCGTGTCTGTCATGTCGGTAATAAACCGTTGTATGAAGGCCAAAGCCTCCACCGTGATCGTGCCTTTCCGTGAGTCTGAATAGTTATCCAAATCTCGATTGCTGCTGCTACTGCAGTGATCGCTACTCAATTTCACGCTTTCTTTCGTTTCTATAAGCTGACGACGTAAAATGTGAAAGAATCGTGCGATGTCTGCGTTATTCAGCGCGTCTACTTGATACAGCACACTTAACGCCAGCAGTGCCTCAGGGTACATATTCGCAAAATAAAGCTCATCCCACAGATTACGTATATTATGCACATGTGGTGAAGTCGCTAATGCATCAATTGAAGCAGGCTGAACTTCGGAAGATGGGGCGCATGCTGCGTTGGAATACACACCACGGCCATACCGAGGCAATCGCGGGTAAGGGGCTTGTTGGAACATAGGCGATATACATGTATTAAGTTGTTCAAGCGCATCGAGTCCAATGACATGCGAATCTTCGGGTGCTTTTGTTGATATGAAGCAAGTGTCAGGACCAGAAGAAGTACTGGCTGTTACGTCAGCGGTTTTGTCGACAGCAGCAGCGCTACTTCGCACGTACTTCCTGTGCATCGCCAGTGATGCGCGGCGCAAAAGCAGCTCAGGCATTCCCTGCTCGTAAAGCTGTTGATATCTATTGACATGCGTTCGCAAGGGCATTTCTGCTGCGAGTTGTCTGTATCGCCGATCACCTCGAGCTTCGTAATGATCACCTTCGATGTACATAGGTACGCTTTCATTATGCACAAGGCCTATCAGACTGATTTTCGGATCCTTAGCTTTCTTTTTGGATAGCTGATTAATTTGATGTCGCCGTTTGCGAGCGCGGGCGCGGTCTTCTTCACTGCTGTCACTGTGGATATCCTCTGTTCTTCGAAGCTTTCGCGGGGCTGCGGCTTCAACCCCAAAGGCTAGTTGTGAAGATCGTGTTTGTGTACCCGATCGTACGTTTTGTGATAAATCAATAGGAATTTCATACTCTTGATTAGTCCTACTCGCGCTTTCATCTCGTAGCCCTCCTTCTTGACTCAAGCTGATGAGCTCGCGCAAACTTTGCATGGAAAAGTGTCTCTCTTAGCGCAATCACAAGAAATTTAATAATATCATTGCTATAAATGTAATTTGATAAAGCGTCATAGAATAATCAATTTGAAACCATGATGAATCATCAAGAAAGGAAGGATTTTTGGGACTTGGCCAAATTAAAAAATACATCTGCCGCCAAAAAGGAGCTAGCTCACGGCAGAAATGCTTGTCGATGATGAGGTGAAGGTCAGGTCTTTGATCTTTCTTCATTCTCGGATTCGACTTGAGCTTGCTTGCTCTCAGATTTTTGCAAATCTGCTCCTCTGGTAGCTACTTTTGTCACCACACCCACCCTGGTCACAAATGCAGAGTGTGGCAACAAAAGAAGCTTCCGGTAATTGATTAAATTGTTGATGCTGTGATAATCAAACGGTATTCTTGATATATGTCCATGGTTTGGTGTTTGCATATTTACGCGAAGAATGGCATTAGTGTCGCCAGTAATTTTTTGACATGTGCCAAATCTGTAATCGACAAGTCGTCCATATTACTTCGCAAATATACATACATGCTAGAGTTCAAAATCATGCTGTAATTTCAGCCGTTTATTGTTGTAATTGTTTTGTTGTTTTTATTTTTCTTAAACTTTTGATTTGCAATGATGACAAGCAATAACTCAGCTCAAACTGATCAATGCTAAAATGGCAATATGAGTGAACACTATCGTTTCCTGTTAGCCTGAGCAAAACAAAAGCCATATGCTATGTTAATTTATCAATGTATCGCAATTGCACGAATGCTGTTATTGTATTAAGAATTATGCGTGTATTTTTCTTGACTTCTGTGCTGTCCCCTATAAAAGGTAGAACCAACGCAGAAGTCAAGAAACATGCATGTCGAATTCTTACTGGGATGATACGTACGATATCATCATGAGTTGGAAAAAATATTGAAATTGAATAAGTTAAAGAAAAAAGCTACACGTTACATAAATATCACCCTTCCAAAAAGTAAAGCGACATATTCATTTGATTAAGATTGGCAGCGACAATGCATCACATAGCGTGATGAACCGCATTGAGATTGTTCATTACAATTGCATACCTTGTACTGCTGCCAACCATGCGGATTCCATCTCTGCCCACGCAGAGGGAGGTACGGGCAAAAAGAGTCGCGAATGTGACTCCGTAATGGCTAATCTCATTACTTTCTTTGTGCTTTCTGCTGCACTTACGTTTAGGACCTCTAGTGCCTCAGCGACAGATTCTGCAGATCCGTTGGCGGGCTTCTGTGCTCCCACCTCAGTCTCTGCTAAATCCCGCCCGTTGCCTTCTGACGATAACTCCAACATGCTCCATGTAGGATTGACAAAATCAAAGCATGCCACACTATTACCTTCGTCATTGATATAATCGCGCAACTTCAGCGCATCTTCTTTCATAGGTAAAACAATAACAAATACCTTATCACTATCATCTTCTGCATCACCCGAGAAATGGCTATCATCCTTGTTACCAGCGGGTGTTGGGGCCAGCATTTTCTCCGTGGTGCGTGCACCATTCTCAGCAATTCCTAACTTTCGCGGTAGCGAAAAAAGCGCAGTTCCAACTTGTTCAACCTCAACATCACTGCCATTAGCCTTTTGCTGTTTTGCGGCAGGATACCACAACAACGTGTTTCCTGCTGGAATTAAACTCTCTAATGCTTTTACTTTAAACATAAGCACTTTCTTATCAATCGCGCTCAGATTAGAGCTGCGCAAGTCAGATAATCTTCTTCCGGGCACCTCGTAGAGCACTAATGCGGCGTAGTCTGATTTACAAAAAGGACACACACGGCTCAAAAGCGATTCGTTGCAAACTTCGCAAATGCGCCACGCGTCTTTTCTACATGTTCTACATGAATGCTCCGGCATGATCACATTCACTCCAGTCCCTGCTTCAAAGCATATTGAGCATGTCAATTCTTCTAATTTTGTGTCTTCTATCCTTTCCTCTACTCTCTGCTTCTTTGCCGCTCCCGACTTCTGCGGACTAGTTTCATCTCTTGAGTGAACTTTCCCACCCTCTTCCATGCTGCATCAATTCTTTTGGGGGCTCTTGCTTCAAAACGGCAGCCCTCCGAAAAATACAAAAGATCAAAATCTTGAAGGTTCACATCCACCCAGAGATTTGGTGCCCATCATATGCCTTTGTCCACGCTTATCTTTGATTTGATACATCTTTAAATCTGTCATCTATAATATACGCATAGAGAGCGCCTATTTGTAATCAGTTGTGCGAATACAGAACGGGACCTAGCGAGAAGTCCTCGTTAAAATGGATTACGAAAGAGTGTTAGATAGAGAATATTCTCTCAGTACCAACACTCCCAGTGCTAAAAACGCTGTTAACATCTTTAATGTCCTTCATATCGAAGAAGAAACTGATATCGAAAGTGTCGAATCTTTGGATAACAACAATGGCGACCATCTTAGCAGCAGTAATACACCAAAAAAACTCCTTCCAAAACAAGATTCTCCTTCTCATGGTCAAGATGTGAACAATAAAACAGTGAAAGGAAACGAAATTCATGGAAAGTCTGAAGATGAAGATTTTCTAGACGAGAACAGCCCTTTGAGTGCAAAGCTTGGAAATCTTCTCGGCAGTGCATGGCCTCTCATCAGTTCTTTTTTTCTATCTATTACAGGCAATTTTATACTAATGATATTTGCAGGACATGCAAAGGAATCCAATGGTCTCTCAGTGGCCACGGTCTTTGCTGGTGTATCGTTGTCGAATTTGTTCTGTAACGTCACTTTTCGCAGCTTAATTATCGGGATGACCGGCGCCATGGACACTTTGGGCAGCCAAAATAACGGTGCAGGCCGCTATGCAGAGGTTGGGCGTACATTACAGCGAAGTATTTTGGTGCTTGCTTGTACGTCACTACTCAGCATCGGAATGTGGCTCAACGCTGAACGCTTCTTCCTTCTGCTCGGCATGAACCCACAAGTATGCTTAGTATCCGGCACATATGTGCGTATCCGCATGTTTGAAATGCCTATAAGCTGCTTTTACGAGAGCTATGAGAAGTATCTTATGTCCATAGGCGTGATGCGGTCGCCAATGTACGCTAATATCGCACTGAACATCAGTGTCGTCTTGTTCTGCAGTATAGGTATTTTTGTTATGCATTGGGACTATCGTTGTCTGGCTGTCTCATGGGTACTATCTGTGCTTGTAGCATGTGTCACGATGGTGGCGACGTCCTACAAACACCCACATGTGCAGCGTACATTACTCCTGTCATGGGACTGGCCAGTTTTGTTAAAAGCCAATAAACTCAAAGAATTCGTTAGTTTGGGGGTACCGGGTACTCTGATGTTGTGCAGTGAATGGTGGGCATATGAAATTTTAACAGTATTTGCTGGTCGTCTTGGCGTCAACGAGGTCGCTGCAGAAACCATCATTATGCAACTCGCAGCATTGGCGTTTATGCTGCCGCTAGGTTTGTCTGTGGCTACTGCAAGCATAGTTGGCAACGCTTTGGGCAGGAATAAGCGTGATTACGCCATTCAAATGGCGCATTATGCTATTGCTACAATCTTCGTCTTGGAGATATTGGTAGGCGCTGTGCTGCGGGGAGGTGGTAGAGTGTTTTGCAAAACGTTTACTGACGATGCAGGTGTTTTGGAAACGACATATGAGCTGATTTTCTTTTTATCTATTTTCTGCATTTTTGATGGGATGCAAGGAGTAGGAAGTGGTGTATTGCGTGGCGCAGGACAGCAAAGCGTTGGGGCCATCACGAACATAGCATCCTTTTATCTCGTGGGACTGCCATGCGCATGGCTTGTTTGCTTTAACTTGAAGATGCGCGTGCCAGGCCTAATGGTAGGCATTTCTGCAGGCACGGCTTTGCAAGCTTTTTCGCTATGTTTTCTTGTTTTCAGACGTACAGATTATGTGTTTCGTTCGCAACTTCAATCTGACGATGATGATGGCTCCATGACCAGTGATACAAGTGTGTCTGTTCTTGCGAGCCATAACCACGGAGCGGCCTCGATTGAGTTAGTTTCCAATGATGATTATTGTAGAGTATCGGACATGGATTCCTCGTCATACCCGTTAGCTGAGTATCATACAGCCGCTGATTTAGAAAGTAATGACGTGACTGGAATGGTGGATATCCCTCTGACCCTGGACGATAGTGGGAGCAGTTACGACCAAGGTGTCAAAAAAATTAGTCTCAGTGAGAGTCCTGCAACTGATCGCGAGTCTTTCGCTTCTAGCTCCTATACAGCAGATGCCGATAACACAATGACTGACGATATCGATTGCCTCAGGGTTTAAGATTTTTATTTACTGTAAACATGTGTTCATTAAATCTAGTGTATTATATAATAAAAATGCATGACTTCTTTTCAATAATCTGGTAACTATTTTACAATTATATTTGTTGAGTTGCTAGTGATCTCTAACAGCTTATTACAAACACCCAAGATAAATACAAAATTGGTTAGTCTTGATCGACTCGATTTCCGATTTGTAATAATAAGAAATTGAAGAAGAAAATTAGACAAGACCTTTAGTTTTATCTGCTATATCTTTTTCAAGTCGTGATTCAATACTCTTAAGCATTGCCACATGCTTGTCCACACAAGCATTCGAGCACTTGTCCATGTACTCCTGCGCTTTGCTGAGATTGTCTTGGTTCAGCTCTCCAAAACGATCACGCACACCATCTTGACAATCTCGTACACAACGCTGAACTCGCTCGCTGAATTGGTTCACTTCATTTTGGATCATATTGTGGGCGAGCTTAATGCCTGCCTGGGTTTGATCCAAGCATTGCTGTGCTTGGGCATCTAATGAAAAGAGATGAAGGAAAGAATATACTTAAGTTAATGTTCAGATTTTATGCAGAGACCGTATCGCTAATAGTTTTTAAGTAATTGTTTTATCTGATATATCTTACCTTGCGGATGCTTATCAAGACATGCTGCCATATTCAGATAAGTCTGTTTCTGAATGGGACGAAGTCTACTCACATTAAGACGACGCATCATATCTGTAACTGCATTTTGCAAGCGATTCTCTGCATCTGCCATCTTCAATCTAAACTCTAAACTAACCCTGAACCATTAACCCTAACCCCTTCCGAAGGATTCGTACTTTTTGTTGGTCAAATGATTTGTCATCGTGCTAATTCAACTTTCATTCATAGATTAATTTCGAAATTAAAAAAATAGTTTCGTTATGGCTCATCAAAAACTGAAAGAGCACTTCCATTTAGCAGTGGAAGGGCGGCTTAAACGTGTATTGGTTCCTGTTTATTTGCACGTAGAAGCGCAGGATGCACTGTGGTGGAAGAAGAGTTGTCGCAAAATCCGTGCAGATTTAGTTCGATTGCTGGCAGATAATGTGCAAGATATTGAGGCTAAATTTTGGGACATTTTTGGAAGTAATTATGGTTCGAACGATGCTGGGATTGAGTCTGGCATCATCGATCAAAAAGTCTTGAATCTGACTCAAACTGTCCCGCCTACCCGCTTGTTGGGAAGTAACCTGTGTATAATTGCATATTCCGTTAGCGGTAATTCCAAATATTCGGTGTTAACTTTGCATGATGATAAAGACATAATTAACGAAAGTGAAGCCCTATCCGATGCGGAACGAGTTGAAATGGAGTATCAACAGCAAAAAAAGAGGACTCGAATCAACTCAACTGAATTTAATCAAAGTGGTTCGTGTCCACTTAATAACTTCTTGGAAAACGAAATATCGTCTTTCATTGTGTCTGTCTATTTATTTCCGCCAAACGCGGAGACAAGATATCCTCAGGGTTTGCTGCCTATATTTGCATAGCGTTAAAAGCCGCGTGTAGAACTATACATATGTCAACTTTATATATTGTATATTATGTCCCAAATATATAAAATGGATAAACCTCTTTTGCGAAACTCACTTTGCTATCAAGCTGTTAGAAGGCATCTTCCTATTGATATCTGTTAAGAACTCACCTATTACATCAGTTTGTGGCGTACCAAGCGATGAATGAAGCGCTCGCCTTGCCTCTTCTTTTAGAAGCAACATAATTTCGCGTCCTTCGTTATCTTCATTCCATCCGCAGAATGCCATAGAAAAGGCTTCTAAAGTTATTTCTCCAACAACTTCATTAGTCAACGCATAAGTAGCTTGCAACTGAAGAATTTCTTGGGATAGCGTCACATCGAAGACCCCTGCGTCATCGGTGCAAATTGCTATTGGATAATGTTGCTGCAAAAGAGCACCTAATAATGGATGGTCACTCAAGTTTGTCAGATGCAAAGTCAATGTATTGCTCGTAGGGCAAACTTCCAGAGGTATGCGCTGACGTAGCATTTGATCTATGCTAACATGCGAGAGAACGCACATGTGCCCCAACCTATCCGGCTGCCATCGCAACACCATCTGTGTCTCCGCAACATTCATAACTTCACCTGCATGAACGCTTACCGGCAGCAATCGCTTATCGGCAGCTCCAAGATGTGAGGTTAACGCATTTAGGAGCGGACACAAATCGCCTCGAGTTGGGTCCCCAGATACCTCAATTCCCACCACGACAGGAGAATACATAATTCTGACTACGTTTGTCTTGGAATCAAACACTCTGGATTCGATATGCACCTGTTTCCATGCCAGTGCAACTGCCATTACGGCTTCTGCTTTGCTTATGTCTTCTGTTCTATTCACAGACAGTATCAGTCTCGCAACAAGCCCGGGCTCTGTTTTGGCATGTGAGCACAATGCAGCTACAACTACTTCGACGTAATGTGACAGAGCTGAATCAATATGCTCCTGAATGTGCACATCTGTGAAATCAGTTTCAGATAGTATCATCCCATTCACTCGGCAACTCGGTGGGACGCGGATGATATTAGTAGTCTTTTGTCCCGAGGCGCAAACATGGTCTGACAATGATCTAGGGGTGCTGCGCATTTCTAGATACCTCACGCCATCGCGCGATGCATCTTCAAGCATCTCCCTTACAATTCTGTTGATTTGTTGCGAATTATGAACATACTTATGAATCATGCCGAAGATTTTAAAACAGTCTGCTAAAGATCGATGAGCTAAACTTTGCCGATATAAAAAAAGCGTTGTATCGTGAATTTCCGATTCCGGCAATCCGGAGCAATCTTTCGAACTTGCTTGAACCAACTCGAGTAGTGTGGAATTCCTTATGCTGCCAGCAAGATGATGGTGGAGTTCAGCTTTGTGCAAAGATTTGACAAATTGCTTTTGATCCATTTTAATGGCGCGATAACGCACGATACAGTTTAGTTTAAATGCGATCTAGTTTGCCACATTCATAAGTTTGTCATTTTAAAAGGTAGAAAATTAAGGAGATAAATTTTAAAGATAAATTCGAAGAATATGGAAAGATTTCCTCTCTTTTGAACTTTTTTTTTACCATGCATGCATAAATATTATTATTAGAACTATGTTACATCTTCTTCTCTCCACTTTACTCGCAATTAATGCAGGATTACTGTACCATTTGCAGGAATCTCAGTTCTGGATACGAGAGCTCGCAATTCATAGAAATAAAGATATGAAACTCATTGTTCATGGAAATGGTGATGGTCAGCACATTCTTGATGAAGCGAATAGCAGCACTGATAAGTGGATTTATG
>JACCDO010079342.1_pt1 | contig 11767 bp, 13 predicted proteins | sample 7446101 | NCBI WGS metagenome assembly JACCDO01 (sample SAMN15323440, study PRJNA562643) | freshwater metagenome | isolation source: river surface water | place: USA:Blue River Watershed | collected 2017-08-16 | reverse complement strand
GATAAAAAGAAGAATAACAGAAAATAAGAATAAATTAATATTGCCCTATGTAGAGCCGGTTCCATTAGAAAGAGTATATTCTGAGCCAACAACACCTGATATAACAATGCCAAAATATTATGAGCCCACTGAGAAGAATATATATGAATACGAAACAGTATCACAACCATCGTCAAATATATATGGTTTAACTGAGAATGTATATGATAATAATATTTATGATAATAATATAACTAACAATATAAATAACAATATTTATGATAATAATAGAATTTATGATAATAATATAATTTATGATAATAATACAATTTATGATATGGCATCACCTAATCAAATTTGAAAAAATTGATAAAACCTCTATATTATTAATTCATTTTCTTATTTAAAATTTACCAATTTTAAATAACAAAAAAATTGAAAATCCAACATTTTAAACCCTTTCCTTTATATACTATTAATGACCGATTTCGAACAAATGTCTAAGGAATTCACTGATAACTTTGTTGCCACAAGGCTGCAGTTTGATAGTGAGACTACTAATGTAAATTTTAACCACAATGGAAAGCTGATGGTTGGGTGCAGTGAGGGTGGTCAAGTAATGCTTTTTGACGTTGAGAACAATTACAATGTCCTCAAGACCTATCAGCATCCGGCTGACCCCGAGCTGAAGGAGGAGCTTCATATCACTCGATATGCACGATTCTCCCCAGATGGAACCCTTATTGCAGTTGCTAGTAAGGTCCACCTGGTTGTCCTCTCGGTTGATACCTTTCAGCCTGTTTTTACCCTGAGCGACCTGGAAATGGTCCCTGCAAACAAGGACAATATTAGGATGTTCTGTGGGGTTAGTTTCAGTTCCGAGGGAGACTATATGGCAGTGGGTATGAAGAACCGCGTTGATGTCTTTGATGTTAGGAATGATTTTTCCCTTGTCTCTACTTATGAGGCAAAGGACAAGATTAGCCAAATTCTCTTCTACAATGACAAGCTGATTTTTGGTGGATTCTATGGAGTTATCCAGACAGTCGACCGAGCTACCAAGCAGGTTCTGGCTGAATACAACTTCAAGGAGAAGGAGCAGGACCACTTGCGAGATATGTCCATTACACCAAATGGATTTCTCTTCCTCTGCCTCTATGCACTGGGTCCACAGGTTCTTAATCCGGATTCGCTTGAAGTTGTTTCAAAGATGGATATTCCTTATCCAGTCTTTTTCGCTCACAAGCATCTCAACAAGGATATCACTGTCACATCAGGAGGTATTCGCGCCTATCAGCAATGGAATATGAATACCTACAAGCCGATTGACAAGTTTGAGCACTATGAGGATGGCTATCATGCAAGTCAGACAGATGGATTCTTCCGCGATTTCTCGCCTGACAATCGTGTGATTGCACTCTGTGCAGAGAAGGAGATTCGAATCATCTACACACCAGTTGTCGCAATCAGCAAGCTTACCAGCAAGCTGGGCGATGAGACAGCAACTCTGATGGAGACTGATCCGGACTTCCAGGATGTGCAAATCAATGAGGATGTTCTCTATGCAATGGCTGGGACAATGGTTTAATTTATTTAATTCATTTATAAATATTATTAATTTAGTTCTTGTTATTACTAATTATAAATTATTCATAATAACAAAAAAATTGATAAAAAAATAACTTAGATACTGTTCTTATAATAGTAATGTCTCACGATATTCCTACTATCATTGTTAATAAGGCACTCAAGAAGGAGATGCAAAAGGCAAATGGACCCAAGGTCGCCCATCATTCTGGTAATACTACCAATCTGACTGGTGGGAGCAAGAAGATTAATGCTGACGACGAGCTCCCGCAGATTACAACTGTTGGGCGCGAGACTGGTATGATGATTAGCCAGGCACGTTGTGCAAAGGGTATCAAGCAAGCAGACCTCGCCAAGCAACTTAATGTTACACCAGATATTATCCGCGATTATGAGAATGGAACTGCTCCTCGAAACGGTAATCTTCTCAATAAGATGGGTAAGGTGCTTGGCGTAAAGCTGACTGGACAGAATGTTTAATTTATTAATTTATTTGATATAATATAAAACAATTTATTAAAGCAATTAAAAATGTTCTCAAATTCTAATTCTTTCAAACATTTTTAACTCCTTTGAAAGTTTTCCTATGATACTCACTAGCCCCATATTTTTTTACTCCATCCATATGTGCTTTGGTTGGGTAACCCATATTACTGGATAGCCCATATTTGGTATCAAGAGTTGGATCATTTTCAATCAATTCTCTAATGTGCATATCATGATGTTGTTTAGCGATAATACTTGCAGCTGCAATTGAATAATATTTGCTATCACCTTTTACAATACTCTCCACCTTATAATTTGTAAACTTTTTTTCCCATCCAGTCCCATCAATAATAATATTTGGGATCTTCCCAGTGTATCGTGTTTTTAAATCTTCAATTGCACGATCCATTGCCAACTTTGTTGCATTAAGGATATTAATATTGTCTATTTCTTTTTCATCTGCATATCCAACACCCCAATATTGGATGTTTCCCATGATCCATTCTAGTGCTTTTTCTCTTTTCTTTTCTGTAAGTTTCTTACTATCATTAATATAATCACATTCTTCGCCATTCCAAATAACGGCACCAGCATAAACACGACCAATAAGAGGACCACGTCCTGCTTCATCAATTCCAATTTCCATTGTATTTGTCTTATATAATTCCATTATTATAATATGATTACATAAGAATAAATAAATTTATCAATTTTTATTAAGATTCGAAAACGACTGTCATTATTTCGCATCGTTAAATGTGAGCGAGACAAATTTATTATAATACACTAATATCTTCAACATCACTTACACTTACACTACTAATAGACTTCACATATTTATTATTTATAACTGCTTCAATTACTTTATTATCTTTAATCAATATAATAACAAAACCGAGTAACAATCCAATTATAAATACCATCATATGCTTAGATTTAATTTTATTATATTCATCTAATTTCTCATTAGGTATTAAGTCTTTAATAGTTGATGCATTGGATAGTTTTAGATAAATTAAAAAAATAGTATAAATACCAATAGACGTAAATAGTATTGTTGATAGACTATCTAAAGTTGACATTATTATAATTAATAAAAAAAAATATTTTTAACGATAATTTTGTGAACAAATTGGACATTTAATATTATTTTTTAACCACGGATCGATACATTCAGTATGAAACATATGTCCGCACAATCCACGTGATAATGTAGATCTTATTCCTTTTTCAATATTATATATACTATCACTATTAAGTGAAGACCTACAGATTGTACAATCGCTGTTTTTATCTAGATTATAACCCCAAGAAGAAATTAGTTTCATATTATTAATAACAATATTCATTATATATTGTTATTAATTTTTAAGCATAATAATATCAATTTTTATTATTGGTCTTATAAATCACTTACTGTTAAACTATCATCAAAATCAGATAATGATTCAGAAGACGATCCACTCGAGTTAGAGTTAGAACTAGACGAAGAGCTAGATTTTTTAGAGTGACTAGAACGGTAAGATTCATCTGTAGTAGTTAATCCTTCGCTATTTGTTTTACGAGATCTACCACGTTTACCGCCAAATTGATTAAATAACTTTTCAATGTCTTCTGTGTTTTGAATTTCAGATACATCTGTTGTGGTATTAAATTCTTCACTTGCGACTTCGTCACCTCCACCAATTAATTCATCATTTCCAGGTAAATCTTCACCACCTACTTGGGGAACTGGAGCAGGTGGAACTGGACCCTGTGGATTGGCAGCCATATTTGCCATAACTCCTGATAAGCCCATTGATACATCAGGCATTGGGTTTACTTGTCCAGGACAAGTAGTAAGAGGAACAGTTGGTCCAAATGATGCAGGAGCGAGCGGTATCATACCACCATATTGTTCATTTGTAGGTGTTTCAGTTAAGAAATAATCTTCAACTAATTCTTCTTGGGTAGGCATTTCATTGCTGTCTCCTCCACCTACCATATTAACATTTTCCATAGTAGGTGTATCAGTTAAAACAAAATCCTGAATTTCAACTTCAGTTTGCATTTTATGAACACTTGATAAATTTAAACTTTTCTTTAATTCTTGATATTTTTGTTTATACTTGAGATACTTTTGTTCGTAAGACATTATATAAATATTAGAGAATATTTTTTTATACTTAATTTTAATCATTTAATGGATAATAAAATTATTCCCATAATATTGGGATATAATAATAGTGATACTACAGATGTAATTATAATCTATAATTTATTTTATAATATTTATAAATCTTCGTCTAACTGGATTGAGCCAAAAATTTATATTAATAATATGGTTACATTAAATAATCTTATACTCATTATGAAAAATTATAAAGATTTTATAAAACCGATTTTTTTAATATATTTTACAGGACATTCTACTCCAAGTGGCAAGCTTAAATTTTTTAATGAAGATGTTACATCCATTATGTTATTAAAACAAATTAATATAAATATTAAAAATCCATATCATATATATTTTATTATTGATAGTTGTTTTAGTAAAAAATTTATAATTAATTATATCCCTTTTAAAATATCATATGTTACTTATATTGTTAGTTCAATGGAAGATGAAACAAGTCGTACAATTGCAATGGATTATGATAATGAACTATTTGATAAACTATATATAAACAAAACAAAATATTTTATTGTTAGTATATTTACTTATTATTTTGTTAAATTAATTCGGATTAGGCGTTATAATATAAATGATTTTAATAAAATACCTGCTGATAAATTATGGAAAATGATTGCTCTAAGATATAACCAAAGCATATATTATGAACATTTTTCTCAGACTTTATAATGGATAAATGTGCACCCAATAAAAAATTTAAAGATGGTTCATGTTTCACGCTGGATAATTTACAAGAAATCGCATTACAATATAATAAACTACATGATGATAGAATTGAAATTGTAAATGATAAAAAAACTTTACTAAGAGACTTAAATAATAAAATGAAAAATCGTTATAATTGTTCTGAACAATCATGTTGGCTTGATTCAAAAGTGGTAAAATCACTTAATAATAATGACATCAAACACTATACATTCCGCCCAAAAGGACCTAAAAAACAATATGATTGGCTTAGTACGAATGATATAAATAGTGTAATGGCTCAATATATGATGAAACATAAAGATTTTAAATATCTAGGTGCATTACCTTATGATTTTGAAGAACTGGATTATACGGGAATTGATAATATAAATCTTAAAGAATTAGAGAATAAAACCCCAAAGATTGGTATGGTTATTAATTTAGATGAACACGATCAACCTGGGTCACATTGGGTCGCATTATATACAAATCTTACAAATAATAAGGTCTATTATTTTGATAGTTTTGGGAAGAAACCAGGTAAAAGAGTGACAAAATTTATAAGAAGAATATTAACATATATGTATAATAAAAAAAATAATACTAATTTTAATGTTGAACAATTTATGAATAAATATCATAATTCAAATGAATATGATGTTAGATATAATAAAAAACAACATCAATTTAAAAATACAGAATGCGGTGTTTATTCAATGAATTTTATCATCCGGTTACTAGATAATGAGGATTTTGACAATATAGTTGATAATATAACAAAAGATGATGCTATGAATGCCTGTAGGAAAGAATATTTTAGAAATAATTTTCATTAATATTATAATATGATAATAATTATCTGTATATTGTGCTTAATTATTTTTATTGCAATAAAAATAATTAATACAGAAAGGTTACTTAACACAAATGCCACCAGCATAAATAAAAAATTAGCATTATTATTTTTAATTTATGATGAAATAAATCAAGAAAAATTATGGTATGATTATTTATCTGAAATAGATAATTCGAAATATAGTGTATATATACATTATAAAAATAATAAAGAATTAAAATATTTTGAAAAAAATAAAATTATTAATAGTATTGAAACAAAATGGGGAGATATATCATTAGTAAAAGCACAGAATGTTTTATTAGGAGAATCCCTAAAAGATATAAATAATTCACATTTTATATTTTTATCAAATTCTTGCATACCGTTAAATAAATTTAATTATATATATGATAATATTCAATTAAATAAATCATATTTTAATATTACGCATACCGGAATATTTCCACGTTATGATAATATTAAAAAATACACTGATATAAATAATATAATGAAAGCATCTCAATGGTCTATATTATGTAGAAAACATGCTGAGATTTTATATAATGATAAAGAAATATATTATAAATGGTATGAGAATGTTCAAATACCAGATGAAAGTGCATATATAACTTATCTAAACCATATGAAATATCAGAATGAATTAATAACAACAAATAATTCTGCAAATAATGCAACCACTTTTACAAATTGGTCTGATATGGATTATAAATATGTTGGAAATGAATCACCAAAATATTATAAAAATATAAGCAATGAAGAATTAAACTATCTAGTTAATGATTCAAAATGTTTTTTTGGTAGGAAATTTCATAAAGATTGTGATTTATCTTATTTATATAAATTATTAGAATAATTATGAGCGTCGCTATTCCAAAACGGTTTTCGAATATTGAGAGACAGGATTAATTTAATCCCATTGAAACCACTTGATTATCGATAACCTCTATCATAATAGTAAGATTATACATTATATCATTGAAATTATATAACATACCATCTTCTGTATAAAACGCAAATTCAAGATTTGTAAGTGTGATTGGTTGATTAAATGGAATATCACACATACTTGATCCATTAAAATTTAAACTACATACTGGTTGATTATTATTTATATTCCGTATGAATAATAATAATTTATTTGGAGGTCTTATATCATAAACTCTTTCTGCTGTAACACTTGTGCTCGCATTATAATTATTATTTATAAATCCCAATTTATACCATAATATTGTGGGTATAATTGTAAATTCTTTTTCACTTCTTACCGTGATTTTTTGGTTAAAATCCACTGTAAATGTCAACTCTTCATTATTTATTTTTTCTATTATATCATTTATATTATAACAACCTCTATATATAATAATTTCTTTTTCTGTATCTGTATCTGTTTTATATAATATTTTCATATCATCAATTATGTTATATATTGGAGGTGGCAAACTATACTGAACTAATTTTAATCGAATTACATTACTAATGGGATTCAATTGAAAATTATACTGTGATTCTGTTTTGGTCACCTCTAACTGTAAATTTTTAGTTAAAGTTTTTTTTTGATTTTGAGAGTTTAATTGAGATTTAAGGTATTCATTCTCATTTTTTAAATTCATCATAAAACTTTGCATTTCATTCATTTTACTAAGCAGTTCACTAATTTGATTATCCTGAGGTGGGGGAGGAGGTGGTGCTTGATAAGTTGGCGGTTGATAAGTTGGTTGTGAATTACCGATAGTATTACTAAACATTGCTGACGTATTTGGCATTCCTGTTGAGTTTGCTGGCTGATTAAAGAGATTATTTACATTTCCACCTGGGGGTGGTGCAACACTAACTGCAACACCTCTTTCTGCCTCCATTTGTTTTAATCTGTCAGCGACTGATAAGCTCTCATTGTATTTTGATGGATCAGACCGAGGAACATTTGAGCTGAAATTAGAATCTGGATCATTATTAAATCCCAACAAAGGACGTTGTCCAGGGAAATTACCGGATCCAGGAGATTGTCCCCCTGGAAATGAACCCTGTCCACCAAAACTCATTCCCATTCCGGGAGGTGGCATTGATTCACTTGGTTTTCCAACTTTAGTTGGTTTTAGAAAATCAGGCACTTCAGGTGGTTGATTTGAACGCATATCACCACGACGCGCATCTTCAATTTCTCGTAAACGTGTACTTAAATCAGCTGTTGCATTACGCATAAAATCAACACTTGCATGTGATGGTGCTGGACCATGTGGATTACCACCAAATGAAACAGATGTAGGACGGTCATTTGGTACGGGCATTGGACGGACAACTGAATTAAAATCACGTTGTGCCATCCTATCATTCATACTAGTATCTGGTTTATTTAAAGAATTTTTTACTATTTCAGATGCTTGCTTTATAACAATATCATTAAATTGTTTTTTAACTGCCATCATATTTGTTTTATTTATTTTTGGTAAATCAAGTGTCTTAAATATTTTTTTCATCATATCAATTACTATACTAATAGTTTGATCTTTTTGTTGTTTATTTAGATTATTCATATTATTTGCCATTGTAACATGCTTATAAAGAACTCCGATATTTTCTTTTGATAAAAAGTCATTTGATATAAAACTTTCTGTCATTATTATGAAAAGATATATTTCTTTAAGATGTAAACGTACCGTGGACATTTAATTATAATATTCCAAAAGAAATATCAACACTATGTAATATTATGGACTAAATGAAAAATTTAATAAAAATAAACATCACAACTATAAATACTGAAAAACCTACCATATAATTAAGTGGTATGTTTATAGTTTGATCATTTGTTTGCGGTGTTTCAGTTTGATCTGAATTTGATTTTTGCAGTGCTGGTAAGGGAGCCGGTCCAGTACCAGCATATTTAGATTTTACAACACCTTCAGTTGCGTTGTTTATTTCTTCTACACTACAAGACTGAGCGACATTTAAATTACTGTTTAATATTTTATTATCTTGTATGCTTTGTAATTGAAAACATGAAATTGCAGGTGCCGGTTCAACAATATATGCCATATTTTTATTTGAACTACATTTATTATCAAGTATCTGTGCTAATGCATAACCTGGCATATCAGATTTAGTGCCTTCAACAGTTATACCAGTAAGTGGAACATCATAAAAAACAGAATTTGCACAGTTACAATCAGCATATGCATTTCTATTTAATGTATTGTCTTTATAATATTTACCATAAGACGAATAAGACGCTTGTTCTGGTTGTGATAAACTACTATTTTTCGCCATAAGCATTCTTTCTTTTTTAACATGTCCACACATTTGTGTTTCATATATAGGTCGAGGTTTTTCTTGTGGTTCAAGTCCATATAATGCTTTACATCCATCCGGGGGTGCAACTTTATGTTCACCCCTTAAATAATTATATTTAATTGGCTTATTATCTATATCTAATCTATTTGCTTTTGTATCAATCCCAGATTTAATACCACAATTTTTATCATCGACTTCATCTATTACTTTTATATTAAGAGTCCCAAATTCAAAATTACCAACTAAATTATTATCTTTTAATAAAGGTAAATTAATCTTCATGATTGTTTGATTTGTACAACATGCACGTTTTTTTAATAAATTATCATAATTTTCATCTGCCTTACTAACATCAACGCCATATTTCATTCCATCATCATATGTTTTTATCCAATTTCTTACCAAATCGCCTAATTTTGTATTATTAATATTTAAATTTTTATCACTCTCTAGATCAAAAAAATAATTACTACTATTTTGTGAAACGATATTTCCCATTATATTATTATATAGATTTTTTCTATTAGTTTATAATATAATGGGATTTAGTTTTAAAGGATTATTTTGTGGTTCTGAACCAAATAAAACAAAAATTAAAAATGAAATAAATCAACGCTTTAGTAATAAGATTAATAATGATGTTAGATCACTTGCGGAAATATTAAATAATATTATAACTACATCAGTTACAGAAATTGTAAATAATACTGATATATCAGCTCAAAATAGTGCGCAGTTAAGCCAAGCATTAAATATATCTGGTTCAACAATTAGTGGGAGTACTTTGAATTTTAATTATAATGCGAGTTTAAAAACTGCTATGACGCAGTATGCAACTGTAATGACTAATACACAAAAAATTGAAGATATTCGTAATGATGTTATCGCCAAAATAAAAGCACAAACAAAGGGAGATACAAACTTTAATGCTTTATTATCAAGTATGAATTCAGCAAATAATAAACAATCAGAATTAACCCAAGGTGAAATGAATAATATGATAAATAAGTTAACCGGGCTATTTGATTATTCTAGTACAAATACAGATATTAATAATACAGTAACTACAGAATTAGAAAATGTAATTACTAATCGCATATCTAATGATAATGTAATTAAAAATACTATTGATACTTTATTTAAATCGCAAACAGTAAATGATACTGATAATGCATGCAAACAGAAAACAGCTGGTGAGCAACTTGCAAATATAGTTGGGACGACTATTGAAAATGGTTCTACTATAAATGTTAATTTTAATATGATATTAGATTCTGTTACATTATGTACAACCAATACGATTATCGCAAATTCAACTCTACAAAATGCTATGACCAAACTTAAAAGTGACCAGGAATCCACAGCTGAATCAAAAATAAGCGCATCAATTACTATGAAAATGTCAAATGATGCAACAAATATAAGTGATCAGAAAACAACTTCATTTGTTAATTCATTTTTTGATATGATTATGTATATCGGAATTGCCGGAGTTGTATTATTAACAGTTGTCGCAATTGTTTTCCTTTTACGTAAAGGTCCTAATAAGAGTCAATCAAGTGACACACCCACAAATATATCAGATACATCACGAGTTAATTTGCCATTTAATAATACTGTGCAAAAAGGACCTACAGTCCCGCCTATAAAAGGACCTACTAGCTCGCCTATAAAAGCTCCAATGAAAGGACCTACTAGTTCTCCTATAAAAGCCCCTAATGTACCAACAAAAAGAATACCCGGATTGCCGAAATTTTAAATCTACATTATATTATATTAATGAATGATTTTATAAACCAATTTAATCAATTATATAATACAAAATGCACAAACTATTCTAGATTGCCATCAATTTTACCAGCTGTTAAAAGAATCATTGTAATTGGTGATATCCACGGTGATATGGATAAATTAATACAATGTTTAAAAATAGCAAAATTAATAAAAAAAGATGGTTCTGAATGGAAGTGGATTGGCAAGGATACGATTGTTGTTCCAGTCGGGGATCAAATAGATAGTTGTCGAAATAATGGTGTTGATAAATGCGATGATCCAAATACATATACTCCAGAGAATGATAATCCAGAAGATATTGATATTTTATATTTTATGACTGAATTGCATAATATGGCATCAAAATATGGGGGTGCTGTATATAGTCTTATGGGTAATCATGAATTTATGAATGTAACAGGTGATATGTCTTATGTATCGCATAAGAATCTAAAACATCTATCTAATTACAAGACATTTGATGGGAATATTATAAAAGATGGTAAGGAAGCACGGAAATTTATATTTAGTCCAGGGAATGAAATCGCTAATTTTCTTGCTTGTACTCGTAACGTCGCTTTAATTATTGGAAGCAACTTATTTGTGCATGCAGGAATTATTCCACTTATTGCGAATAAATATAAAGTAGATGATATTAATGCAATAATGTCATTATTCTTATTAAATCAAATAAATAACCCAGATCTTTTTAGTGATTTATTTATTAATGGTTCAACTTCCCCATTGTGGACTCGTATGTTTGGATTGAAAATAAATAATTGTGTAGAATTACTGCAACCATTACAAGATATTTATAATGTAAATAAAATATATGTTGGACATACTCCGCAAGTTAATACTGGGATTGCGAGTCAGTGTAATAATAGAGTTTGGATGACAGATGTTGGAATGTCTCATTCATTTGATATGTATTT
>JACCDO010218168.1_pt1 | contig 11770 bp, 10 predicted proteins | sample 7446101 | NCBI WGS metagenome assembly JACCDO01 (sample SAMN15323440, study PRJNA562643) | freshwater metagenome | isolation source: river surface water | place: USA:Blue River Watershed | collected 2017-08-16 | reverse complement strand
GTGTCGAAGCGCTGCGAGGCGAAAAAACCCGACAAAATAACGCAATGCATCCTAACCCCATGAAAATGCAGGAAAAATTTAAGCCGACCCCTGGACTCAGTCACAAAAATGGCGTTCACTCGGTGGGTCAAATCGGGGGGAGTTCATGAAACGTTCTATTGCTGGTTTCACTTTCGGGATTTTGGGCTCTTTGGCACTCAGTCCTGGCGCTTGGTCAGGCGAAGTCGTGCGCTTGAAGGCGGGCAATGTCCGCCTGGAAAGTCTAGGTCACACGCTTCAGCCTTCGCAGCGGCTGCCTTTCGCTCAGGAGCCACGCTACTTCGTCGTGCAATTCTCCCAAACCGTGACTCCCCAAGAGTTGGCTCGCCTTCAGTCAGCCGGCGTGACCATTCAGAGTTACTTGCCTGACGACGCATTTTTGGTCAGTGGTACCCGCGCGCGAGTGGAAGGGTTGCTTGCGCTCCTGCCGAACCTTCGGGAAGTGGCGCTTTTCCAAGCCGAATGGCGGATTAGTCCCGACCTACTCCAGAGCCCGCTGTCGGCTTTCTCCCAAAAAGCGGTCTCGCTTTATCTAAGTTTGGGTAAAGGCGAAATCCAAGAGCAAGTCGCATTGTGGGTTCGCGCGGTCGACGGGGTTGAAAAAGTCATGGGCCAAGGTCAGGACTTGGTCGTTCGGGCCCACCCTGCAGCGATTGAAGGTTTGTCGCGAATTGAAGGCGTGACCTGGATTCAGCGTCTTCCTCAAATCGTCAGTTGGGATCTTCCGGTCGACGAACCGGCACCTCAGGAAAACCCGGCTATGGCCGAACCCCCGGCTTTGTCGGGATTTGAAAGCGGCACTCGGATCATGAATTTCGAGCAAGCCTGGCAGAAGGGTTTCACGGGCAAAGGCCAAACCGTTTCGATTTCGGATACGGGCGCGGATACCGGCAAATTGGACGAAATTCACAAAGACTTGAGCAACACGGTTGCCGGCTTTGCTGTAGGTTTCGGAGCGACGAGTTGGGCTGATTCCAACGGTCACGGCACGCACGTCATGGGCTCAGTCGGTGGCAACGGAGCCTTGTCGCAAGGGAAAGTGCGCGGCGGAGCTTACGAGGCGAAGCTCATCATCAACGGCCTGTGGAGTCCGATTATGGACAACCTGGCGTTCCCGCAGGACTTCAATAAGATCCTTTCTGGTTCGGTGAAAGAGGGCGCACTGATCAATACGAACTCTTGGGGTAATCCGAACGCGCTCGGCGTCTACGATTCGTTGGCGAACAAAGTCGATGCTTACTTGTTTGATCATCCTGAAATGCTGATCTTGTTTGCTGCTGGAAATAGCGGACAAGATGCCAACGGAGATGGTCGCATTGACGGCGGCTCGGTGAGTTCTCCTTCGACGGCGAAGAACGTTCTGACCATTGGCGCTTCCGAGAACCTGATTTCTCAGGGTGGCATCCAGAAGAAACTGGGTGAGATGCGCGATGGAGTGAAGAAGTGGGGCGTAGAGCCTTTGAAGTCGGACACGCTGTCCAACCATGTCGACGGCGTGGCTGCATTCAGCTCCCGGGGTCCTACGGAAGACGGTCGTACGAAACCAGAACTCGTCGCTCCAGGCACGAACATTCTCAGCACCCGTTCTCATCACCCCAAGGCCAGTCCGATGTGGGGTGAGTACAGTGCGGATTATGTTTGGGCTGGTGGTACTTCGATGGCCACTCCGCTTGCAGCAGGGGCAGCAGCTGTCACTCGCCAGTACTTGATGGAGAAGTTTACTCTCTCTCAACCGACGGGTGCTCTCGTGAAAGCGGCCATGATTCATTCGGCTAAGGACATGTTCCCGGGCCAGTATGGATCGACGGGCGCCACTCAAGAATTCAAATCCCCGCGCCCGAACTCGGACGAAGGGTACGGACGCGTCGACATGGGTGCTCTGACTTCTTGGGGTGCGTCCACTTGGGTTTCGGATGAAACTCAGGGACTTCAGGTTTCTGAGGAGAAGTCCTGGAACGTCGAGGTGGCTCAAGGGGCTACGTTGCGCGCGACTTTGACCTATGTCGATGCTCCTGCGGCAGCGAATGCTCGCAAGGCGCTGGTGAACGACTTGGATCTCCAGATCGTCGGTCCGGCTGGGGAAGTGAAGTCCTTGGAAGATCGGGCGAACAACACCGAAATGCTTGAGTTGAAGGGACTCTCTGCGGGTACCTATCGGGTGGTGGTCAAGGCGATCAATATTCCGCAGGGGAAACAGGGACGCCAGCCCTACGCGATCGTGGTATCTCAGGAGTAGGTCCAAGCACCTGAAAGAATTGATGTTTCACCCGCGCTCTAGGCCTGTCCTGGGGCGCGGGTTTTTTATTGCGAAATGAGGTGCGGCGCGTTAAATACCAGACTTAATTGCGAGGTTTTTATGGTTCGTTCCGCTCTCTTGGGCATCGGTTTCGGTGCAGGCTTGCTCCTCTCTTCCCTGGCCCATGCCGCTTGTCCGGCAGGGGATGTCGAAGCCCGAGTGCGTTTCATCAGCAAGACCGATCAGTGCAGCGTCGCGATCCAGCGCGCAGCTGAGTGCGCTACGGCCGGAAGCGCAGATATTCCGGTTTATGGCGCCGCCCAAGACGTGTGCGAGGCGAAGTTTTTGTCCAAGCTGACTGGCCTTGAGAAGACGGGCTATGAGTCTCTTTTAGCTCGCTGTGTGAGCAAGTTTGCTTTTGAAGACGGCTCTTTCTACCGTTCGCAGGCGGCTCTGTGCCGCCTTCAGCTCTCGGCAGATTACTCGCGCTTCTTCTTTGGCCTCACCCGTTCGGGCGAGTGACCCGAGCTCTCGCTATCAGGGTGTGGGCGAAGTCACTTGGCAGTCGCTGGCACTGGGGCTTTGAGAAGCAGTCCAATCGGTGCGGAAAGCTAAGTCGAAGTATTTCGCAGCATCGGCACTGTGAATCGCGAGAGCCACCTCGCGGTTATTTTGAACCGAGTTTTGAGTGCCGTTAATCGAGCTCACCCAAGCTTTGTTGCCATCCACGACCATTCCCTTGTTGTGGATGTAGGTGATTTGCGCACGCTTCACATTCACGATGCGGCCTTCAATTGCCAGTTTAGCGGACTTAGCGAGGCCTTGAAGCCGGCATACGGTATCGAGGTTTCGACTGCGTTTGGTCGGCGCTTGCAGGAGACCTTTCGGTTGCGATCCTGGAGGCGGGTTAGGTGCTTGGGCGAAAACGGCTTCGTCATTCAGAAGCACGCGCACGCGGACGCCTCGTTTGGCTGCTGCTTCCAATTCTTCGACGATCGGGTTCACGGGTTTGGGAAGTCCGGCTAAAGGCGCGGGCCAGTAAGGCGCCAAGCTCATGAACTCCAGATCAATCGACACTTTGGCTCCCCGAATGAACTCAATCAAGCCATTGAGCGAGTGGGGAGAAGTCACGAGTTGAACGGAGTCGACTTCGCCTCGCGTGATCTGCATCGGCTTCAGCGAGCGTGTGGCAGGAGCATGGGAGTTGTCGGTTCGACGCCCGGACTCGGGAAGCGCCTCACGGCGAAGATCCAGGGCATCGCCCAGGCGCGGATCGGCGTCTTGCTCAAATAGGCCGAGCATCCGATTGGCAAGGGCGCGGTCTTGAATCACGGCGTGCCAGCCGCGATTGCCAACTTGGCCCGAGTTTGGATGGGCTCCGAAGGAAAAATTCTCCGACGAAACCAAAACATCTCGGAGATCGACCACGAGGTACTTTGCGTGGTTGTAGGCGAAGCGTCGTGTTTGCCCTGGGCTGACCGGCTTGACCATCAAGTGCAAGCTGCACTCGCGATGCGCGGTGGGTGCTTCCATGGCCTTCAGGAGGTCTTTTAGGAGTTGATGACCTGTGCGCGAAAGCCCACCCACGGGCTCGCCTTCGACTAAGATCTGAACTTTGATTCCGCGCTGAATAGCGGCCAAAACGGCGTCGCGAATTCCAGGATGCTCAAACTCGTAAATATTGATCTGGAGCGACTGCTTGGCGGACCGGATGGTTCGCACCACGAGTTCTTGCGAGTTATCGGGTGAGACTCCAAAGAGTGCGGGCGCCGTCCAGCCGCTCGCAGATAAAACGAGCGAAGCAGCAGCGATCCATCCCAGATACCTCGGGGCTTTGAGTCGTAGTGTCATTCAGGGTGAAGTTCCGTACCCACAAGATATGGGGGGTCGGTGGAGTTTTGACACCCCAATTTTTGAGTTCCGAGTTTTTTAGTCGGCCGCAACCAGGAAAAGTTCGATCGGAAAGTTCCCGTTTTTCAAAATGTCGTGGGTTTACAAGGAGCTGCCGGGATGACGCTCGGTGTTGTTCTTTTTGAGCCACCGCGAGGCGGATTTTGGGATTTGGAGAAACGCCGAGTCAACTTTCTTGTCGATCCGAAAGGCTTTCGCTACATCCGAAGACCGGATGAAATACTTGTTCGATTTTGATGGCGTGTTGACGGACCAAACCGAAGAAGCCCATCGGGTGCGAGCCCTTTTTGTCGAGCAGGTGGAACGAGCTTCGGGGTGGCCTCAGTCCCGCGTCTTGGAACTTTTTGCGAATGCGGAACGAGAAATGGACCGCGTTCCGCATGATCACGGCTGGCGGTTTTTAGGCCGTGTCAGTGCGTTTTCGAACGAGGATCTCTTTGTCCGAAATAACGGACTGGCGGCCTGTTTGGACGATTGGATGGCTCGCGGCAAGACAACGGTCCCCGGTGTGAGTTCTTTCACCGAACTTTCGAGTGTCGCTTACGACGGAATGCTCTCCGAAACGCGAAGTGGGAAATTGAAACCGATCGATCCGGTTTCGCGAACTTTGATGGAAGGGCTCCTTTCTCAGGGGCACGACGTCGTGGTGGTTTCGAACTCAGGAACGGATCGCATCGTTCAACTTCTGGAGAGTGTCGGCCTGAAGCCCGAAGCTCATTCGTCCAACCCTCAGGCCCGCCTCCGGGTGCGAGGAGATGCTCGGAAGTTTGAACTGGGCTCAGAAATTCGAGTGCGCCCGGTTGGCCCGTATCCAGTGGATGTTTCGCGACCCGTTTACGAGCGTATCCTTCGCGAGGAAGTGCCCAGCGCCGTGATCGGTGATGTGTTCTCTTTGGATCTGGCCTTGCCGCTGGAATTGGCGCGCTCTGAGAGCTCCCGGTTCGGAGGACTGCGTGCTTTCCTTCGAGTTCGCCCTTACACGCCGAGTTGGTCTCGTGAGTACGTACAGACTTGCGCGCCGACGGCTCACGCTTCCACGCACTTGCTCGAACACCTATCCGATCTGCTTTAAGGGAACGTCCTTAGAGCGCGATACCGAGATAAATGCGCCCAGGCAGCAAGGAGACTGGAATCCAGATCACTCGGGCGGGTTTTGGGAGCTCAAAAATCGCACGGGCTGTGATGCGCCGCGGAAGCTCGAATGCCGGGGTCAAATTTCGTCTCGGAAATTCGCCTCTTTCCGCCTTCAGGAGAATGCCATTCCACAGGCATTCAGCGTTGCAGTTCAGCTTTGAGTAAGCTGCAGGCTCAACACCCAGAAGTACTTTGCCGCTCTGGCCACCTAAAGTCACTTCAATGGTTTGAAGCTCCGGGACATCTGGATCGGGCCACATCAGAGTCGCTTCGCTTCGAGGTAATCCCAGCTCAGGCCTGGGCTCAGGCGAACGCGCGATGAGTTCGTCGATCAGCGCGGAATGCAGGGATTCAAGAAGCAGGTTCCAGGGATTCACGGGGATTGGATGACTCCACAGAGCATGCGGGGACCCGCGTTTCCTGCTGGGTCTGACTTTTGATCATCCACACCGTTATGGATCACCACTGCAGTTCCCGCGGACTTCAAAAGCGAGTTTTTGCCGGTTCCCGTCAGGGTAGCGCCTGGGATCAAGATTTCAGTGTCCGTTTCTGAACCTTCTGAGACTTTGACCATCGGAAGGTCACCCAAGTGGTGGCCCATCGGGTTCTCAAGCCCGTGTTGCTTTCCTTCAGGGTTGAAATGTGGTCCTGCCGACTTGAAGTCTGGACCCTCGCACTTCCCTTGGTCGTGGATGTGGATGGGCAACAGGGTTCGCGAAGTGAGCTCACCCAGCTTGGGTAGGTGCAGGTGCATCCAGACGCCCTCGGAGGACTCTCGGAACTCTGCCGTTCCGTAGGCCTTTCCTGCCCCATTCTGAAGGGCTGCCCGAGCCAGAACGGGTGAAGAGCTGGACTGTTTCAGGCTGGAACATGCCGTGAGAAGGGGGATCAGCGCGACCCAGACGAAGCGATTCATGTATTCCACACTAACTCCGTGAGACGGAAACGGAAGGGGAAAGAGTAAGGAATCTCGGGTTGACCCTAGAAAAGGGCGACCCGGCTCGAGTAGTATCGCAGGAAGCAACTTAAGGACATTTCCAGGAGCACTCTTGTGAAAAAGCATCTTCGAACTTTGGCAGCTTGCAGCTTTTTGTGGGTAGGCACCCAGTCGGCTTGGGCAGACCAGCTTCAATGTCAGCAGCTTCCTGAGTTGCTCCAGGTATTCACTCACCAGCATTACGCTTACCGTGAAGCGACCGACACCATTCGCAATCAAGCGGTCGAGCAGTTCATTAAGGCGATTGATCCCTCGAAAACTCTCCTCCTGGAAGGGGACGCCGTATCGTTTCGAAAGACGGTACCGCAAATTTTCCGCGAGATGAAAGACGGCAAGTGCGGGCTTCTGGATGATGTCTATCGGGTGCTGCTGCTCCGTTCCCAAGAAAACGAGGCAACGGTTCGCGAGCTTCTGGGACCCAAATACAAACTCGATGAGACCGTCGAGATTCAGATGGATCCAGAGCGCCGCGGCTATGCTCGGACTTTGGAGGACAGAAAAAAATTGATTCGCGGTCTTACGCATTTTCAGATCTCGAGCGCTTTGCTGGTGGATCCTTCGGTCGAAAAAGCCAAGACCCAGGTCATCCATCGCTTCGAGCTGGCGACGAAACGCGCGCGTGAACGGGGTGCTTCCGAGCTGATCACGACTTTTGCCGAAGCTTTCGCTCGTGCGCTCGATCCGCACACCAGCTACCTTTCTCAGGATAATTTCGAAGACTTCAACATTCAGATGGGCCTGAGCCTTCAGGGCATCGGCGTCTCCTTGACCTCGCAGGACGGATACGTCGTTGTGGAGGACATCATCCCGGGTGGGAGCGCCGATCGCATGGGCGTATTGAAGCCTAAGGATAAGATCATTTCTGTGACTCAGCCGGGCGAAAAAAGCGCTTCCGTGATCGACATGGATCTCCGTGAAGTCGTGAAGCTGATTCGCGGCAAAAAGGGAACTAAGGTCAAGCTGACCGTCCTTCGTCAGGGCGAAAAAACTGAAACCTTTGAAACCACGATTGTGCGCGACAAAATCAATATCGAAGAAGCGGCGGCGAAGCTGACCTTCGAAGAGCGCACCGTCAACGGGAAAAAACTGAAGCTGGGCATCCTGGATCTACCGTCCTTTTATGGTGGCCGCGATTCGGGTGCGAAGTCGGCTTACACGGACGTTCGAAACTTGCTGATTCAGGCGAAGAAGGCCAAGGTCGATGGGTTGATCTTGGACCTGTCGCGAAACGGCGGCGGTCTCCTGGAAGACGCCGTGCGAATTTCAGGTTTCTTCCTGAAAAAAGGTCCGGTGGTTGCGACGCAGGATACACACCGCCGCAAAGACATTCTCTCTGACACCGACCCTGAGGTCCTCTACAACGGACCGCTCGTGGTGCTGACGAGTCGGTTGTCGGCCTCGGCTTCGGAAATTCTGGCGGGCGCTTTGAAGGATTACAAACGCGCACTGATCGTCGGCGCAGACCACACCTTCGGCAAAGGCACCGTTCAGGTTCTTCAGCCCTTGCCGTTGGAACTGGGTGCGATGAAGGTGACCACGGGAATGTACTTCCTGCCCAAGGGGCTTTCGACTCAGCATCGCGGGGTTGCGGCAGACGTGGTTCTTCCGTCGCTTTTCAGTACGGACGACATCGGAGAGAAAACTCTGGATTATTCTCTGCCTCAGGTCAGTATCGACGCATTCTTCGGAAGCGAAGTGAACAGCACCGATCCTTCGAATCGTTACACCGAAGTGGACTCAACCCTGGTGAGTCGCTTGGCACAAGCTTCTGCGAAACGCGTTGCAGCGGATCCGAAGTTCCAAGAGCTCCGTAAGGAAATTGCCGAGATGGAGAAAAATCGCGGTCCGGTGAAATTGTCTGAGCTTCGGAAGAAGTCGGAAGCTGAGAAAAAGAAGGAAGACAAAGACGAGGCGAACGGAAAAGGGAAAGGCTCCAAGCGGAAGCGTCGTGGTGATACCGACACTCCGCAACTCCAGGAAGCCCTGCGCATCCTGGGCGACTGGCTTGCCCCGACCGCTTAAGTCGTAAACGGATCGACGGTTGGTCCAGGACTAGCAAGTCCTGCGACCATGAGGCGAATGGAAACGCAGGTGGCTTTGGTCACCGGTGCCGGAAGCGGCATCGGTGCTGCCACCGTGGAATTGTTGTGTCGCGAGGGGGCGAGGGTATTCGCAACCGACATTCGGCCCGATCGACTTCGTGAGTTAGAGCACCGTCTCAGGCAGCCAAACGAGTCACTGCGGACCCGCGTTCTGGATGTTTCGAGCGAATCGGACTGGAAAGAGGCTTTACAGGAAGTTCTGACGGTCTGGGGTGCCATCGATATTCTTGTGAATAATGCGGGCACTCTTCCACCCAGAGGAAAGTTGGAAGAGCAGTCGCTTTCAGACTGGAACCGGACACTGGGGACGAATCTTACAGGAGCATTCTTGGGAATGAGGGCGGTTCTTCCGCACATGACCCAAGCCCGTAGAGGCAGCATCGTGAACGTGGTGTCGATTGCAGGCCTCTCGGGGATGGCGGGTGGAAATGCTTATAGCGCCTCTAAGGGAGGGCTCCGAGTGCTCAGTCAGGGGGTTGCCGTGGGGTGTGCGCGACACGGAGTTCGCGTGAATGCTGTTCACCCGGGCTATACGCTGACCCCCATGCTTCAGTCGGCGGTCACTATCGACGAAATCGAGAGAGAGATCCCGGCCGGCATTCCTCTTGGACGCTTAGCGCGTCCTGAGGAAATCGCAAAAGCAGTCGTATTCCTCGCTTCCGACGAAGCGTCTTACATTACTGGAGTAGATTTAGTGGTCGACGGCGGTTTCATGGCGGTATGACTTGCCTGTCTAGATCGGCAGTTCCTGCCGTCTTTCGGGGTGGAATCGAATCACTTAATCTTTGTATATGCAGGTCTCTTACGCTGTTCGAGAAGACTCTAGACGTGACGAGGAGAAGTTCCAGGAACAGTCGCGTCTGACGCAGCTCTACCACCAAGGGCGTCTCCAGGAGATGCAAGAAGAGCACAACAAAGAAGTAGAACAGATTCAGGCTTTCAATAAAAAGCAGGAAGCCGAGCTACGTAAAGCTTTTGAGGTTCAGATCTCCAGCATGGCCAAAAACATGGAGGAGAAACTGAAAAAGCAGGAAGCCGCCTTCATTGCGCGTTTTGACTCGCAGAAGAAGCTTCATGAAGCAGCTTTTGAAAAGCTCGAGGACCGGGAAGAAGCCCGTGCCGAGAATTACAAAAAACAACAAGACGATCGAATCGCGAAGATGCACGAGCAGTATCAGAATGCCCGCGACCTGATGTCGCAGAACAAGCCTCGTTAAGGCAGTGGCATCAATTCGTCATGAGAAGATTTAGCGCGGACCTTCGTCGCCCCATTCCCTTACGCGCTTGGCGTAGTGGAAGTAGGACGGCCGAGGAGTACGGCTCTGATTGGCGTAGTCAATCGCCACCAGACCAAATCGCGGAGTGAGGCCCTCGGCCCACTCGAAATTATCGGTCAAAGACCAATGAAGGTAGCCTAAGAGTGGGACGCCTTGGCGGCGTGAGAGCGCCAGCTGTTCCAGGTGCTGATCTAAAAACTGACTGCGCTGCGCATCGGCGGCATCGGCTAGCCCGTTTTCAGTAATCAGGATGGGAAGCTTCCAACGCTTCCAGGTTTCCTGAATCGCTTGCCCTAGGCCCTGAGGGTGGATTTCCCAGCCCAGATCGGTGGTGGGGCCTTCATCTGCCCAGCGTCTTTCAAGAAACGGAAAAGACGGCTTCGTGCGGATCAGGTTTCTTGAGTAGTAATTCAAGCCGATAAAGTCACAAGTCTTCGAGTCCTTACCCGCAACGGCATCCAGGAAGCGAAGATTGTACTGACGGTGCGCAAGCGTTGCTGCAGCGCGGTCCACGGGGTGGCGTCGATTGAAAGCTTGGAGCACTTGCCAATTTTTGGCGACGCCCACATGAAGGCCTGAAATTCCCAGTTTTCGAATGGACTGAGCTGCTTCGCGGTGCGCCCGAATCAGCGCGTCGAGAGCGCGGGTGGTTTGGTTTAGGTCGCGTTTCCCGGGGGGCCAGATGCCCTCGGTATAACCGGCCAGAACGAGAACCTCGGGCTCATTGAGAGTGATCCACCATTTCGCGCCTCTCGGCCCCGGAGCCAGGGCTTGAACCGTTCGCGCAGCGTAGCGCGCAAAGTGTTCGGAAAACTTAGGGGCAAGAAGTCCGCCTTGATCGGCAAGCCAACCCGGAAGCACCGTGTGGTGTAAAGTGATGATGGGCTCTAGGCCCCGGGCTCGTGCAGCGTGCATCACTTGGCGGTAGTGCTCGATGGCTGAGAGATTCCACTCGCCGGGTCGCGGTTCGATGCGCTCCCAGGCAATCGAAAACCGAAAAGCGCTCAGCCCCGCTGCTTGGGCTAGGGCAAAGTCCTCGTCGTAACGATTCCAGAAGTCGGTGGCTCGCTGGGCGGTCGTAGCGTCGTGGATTCGACCCGGCGTCTCAGTCCAACGCTTCCAGTCGGAATCCTCGGGGGACCCTTCAACTTGGAATGCGGAATTAGCGACGCCCCATAGAAATTTTGCCTGCGCCAACGGGGAAAGAGAGAGGAAGAGTGCTCCCGCTGCGACAGCCGTGCGCAGGGTGAGCCGATGGGGGAGTCGGCTTCGTGCCATGCCTGAGGAGATACCATAAAACCTCGCGACCGAAAACTCTGGGACCCCAGAACAGGGGTTGCACATCCCCGGTGTTCACGTTTCCATGGGGTCCTGATGAAAAGAAGCCACGCAAACCCTCCGACTCGCATTCAAATACCCGTCTCGATTCCTTTGGATGCAGAAGTGTGCATGCCCCATTCGGGCAAGCCGAAAGAAGTGTTGATTTTGCTGCACGGGTTTGCAGAAAGCGGTGCCCGAATTCTACGTAAGCTTGAGGCAGGCTTTCCCGAATCGCTGATCGAGCAATCGGTGGTTTGGGCGCCGAACGCGCCCTTTCCAGCCGCACACAAAAAAGACGACGGCTACTCGCTCACTTTTTCTTGGTATTTTTATGATCCCCAGGCCGACGAATACTTCATCGACATGGAGCCTGCGATCGAGTTCATTCAGCGGGGCTTGGAGAAGATGGGTTGGAGTGATCTTCCGAAGCGCGTAGTGGGGTTTTCACAAGGCGGATACTTGGGGCTGGTTTTGTGCGCGCACCTGAAGAACGTTCGCCAATTGGTGGGCGTAGGGTGCGATTTCTTAGTCGATGAAGTGCCTGGGCGTTTGCCTGAGGCTGCTCCTGACCGAGTCGATGGAGTGCATGGCGCCGGGGACGAAATTGTATCGTCCACTCAGTCTCGCGCTTCCCACGCACGGCTTTTACAAGCCGGCGTGGAAGGCAAGTTTGAGTTGATCGAAGGTTCAGGTCATCGCATCGATGAACGGATCCGCGATGCGGTGGGCAGGGCCTTGGGGCGGGCGGCCTCGG
>JACCDO012198780.1_pt1 | contig 11771 bp, 14 predicted proteins | sample 7446101 | NCBI WGS metagenome assembly JACCDO01 (sample SAMN15323440, study PRJNA562643) | freshwater metagenome | isolation source: river surface water | place: USA:Blue River Watershed | collected 2017-08-16 | reverse complement strand
CCTCGGGGAGTTCCTCCGTGTCGGGGCTTTCGGAGGGAGTAGCGGTTACTGGCAACGCTATTGATTTTTTTGATTCAAAAAATCAGTCTCACCATTATATGGTTTTTATTGATGGGTGGGATGAGAGCAAGCCCTTAGATGAAGCAATAGGAACTTACGAGGCTGATCTGCGTGTACTGAGGGTATCATCTGCAGATCTAGAGAAGGCATCAGATCGCGGAGAAAAGGAGTGTCCTAAGAGTTCGTTGCCGCTAGATAAGCAGATTTTCAAAACTAAAGGCTTTACCCTAGAGCATAGTGGAAATATGACAAAGGGAACGCCTAAGGCCAGCTACAAAATAAAGCTTACCGATGATCAGGCATCATTCTATGGCATGAAAACCTTAGTTTTGAAGTCGATGTGGAATGACCCATCGCAGCTCCGTGAAGCTCTAGCGTGGCGGCTATTTTCTGAGGCAGGTATTCAGGCCTCAGGTCATACCTTCGCCTCGCTTTGTATCAATCATCGGTATCGTGGCATTTATTCAGTAATTGAAAGTGTCGATAAAAGGTATCTGTCGCGGCATTTTAAGAGTAAGGATGGAAATCTTTATAAGGCGAATTGGAGTGACCTTGGCCCAGCGACGCTTGAGTATCGCAGTGATGAAAAATATTTTAAGGCTGCAAATTTAGAAGAGAGGACCTACGAACTTAAAACTAACGAAACTAAATATAGTGAAAATTATGGGGACCTCGCCATCTTTATCAAGACGATTAATGGAAAATTGCCAAATGCTCCTATAGGCTCAGAACCGTATGCGAAGGCTGTGGAAGCTATTTTTGATGTAAAAGGCTTTCTAAGGTGGGCTGTTGTTAATAATCTGATTGGGTCTTGGGATAATTATTGGGGGACGCCCTCAAATTATTTTCTTTATAATATCGGCACATCTTTAAATGGACAGAATATGATCGAGAAACCGTATTTTCATTGGATACCGTGGGATTACGATAATTCCTTTGGTATTACCTACTGGCCGACAAAATGGTCTGAAGTCGATATTCTTGATTGGGAAATTTCAACGAAAGAGAGAGGGCATGGTCGTGCTAGCAGTTTGCCGTTGGTGACAGCGCTGTTAAAAACTCCTAAATTTCGGGCTTATTATCTAGATTTTATGGAGAAGTTTTCGCAATCAAATTTTAACGAAAAATATGTGCAAACTTTTTTATCTACTAAATGGCAAGTTATAAAACCACGGGTGTATCTTGAAGCGAGCGAGCCTCATTCTCCCCCGTTTACAGGTAGACAATGGACGAATCATGAAATTTACGAGATTAATGAAAAGGATGTGATATTGACTCGGACGCAGTTTCCCATTCCTCCTATTAAATTATTTGTAACGGAGCGGGAACAAAGTGTGAAGGCGCAGCTTAAACATAAGTAATATTTTTGTGGCGGCAGGCCGTCATAATTTCCACGGTAGGATTTGCAGAGGTAGTTTATTTTGTTGCATAAGATCGACCATGGTGAGCATGTAGGTCATGCATCCAGCGACGGCTCTCGCAGTTATTTGAGGCAGCTTTTCTTGGCGAGGTGTTAAGTCGTTTGAAACTTCTAGAGTAAGGGCTAAAGCACCATACTGCATATAGGCATAGTCTATAAATTCACCGGTTGTTTGATAGTCAGAAAATGATTGGGCGAAGTGCCGAAGTCCCATGGCATTTGCTACCTTGCGCGAGAGTGTTCTAAAGAGGGCATCGTGCCTAGGCTTTTCTTGCGTATGGGCCCAAGGCCAAAGTACGCCTTCCATTCCCGAGTGTAAGGCTAATGCACCTGAAATCGGGTGGCGATCTAGTAATGTCTTAACTCGGGCGGTTTCATTATATTGAAATCCACTTTTCTTTTTGGGGTAGGGGTAGTCGCGGTTAAGGTCGATGCCTTGGCTATTTTCCCGGGTTTTAAGGTGGTGTCCATCGGGATTAACTATGGGGTGAAGTATAAGATCAAACTGAGCGAGAATTTCCTGAATATATTTTGAAGAAAGGTTGAGTAAGATTTCATCGGTTAGTCTTAAAAGAGATTCGGTACTAGCCCATTCGTCTCCGTGGTGGGTGGCATTCAGGTAGAGCGCTGTTTTTTTACGTTGGTCACGGCCTCGGAGTACGATGTATTCCATTGATTTCCCTTGAGAGGTAGTGCCAAGCTTATAGTAAGTTACTTCGGGGTGATTTTTGCCAGCATTAATTAAAAAATCTGAAATTTCAGCTTGAGAGTGGTAACGGTCAAAACTTAAAGCATAAGCATCTAAGGCAATTATGCTCATCAGCAGGACGGTAATGACTTGTATCCACCAAGGTCGAGGCATGAGAGGCTTTCTCGTTTAAAATGTGTTTAATCTAAATTTTAAGATTTAGATTAAACACAAGTCAATGCCCGAACAATTAAAGTTCGACTGTGCAACCGGTCAATGCATTTAATGTAGGTAAGTTTGCACCAGGTCTAGTAAAGGGGGGGCGTTCAACCGTTTTAAAACCTAAGTTCCGAGCCGACTCAAGCACTAACTCGAACTCGTGGCTAATGGAAGCTCCCGCCTTTTGGGTGACTTCATCTTCTGTCGGTAGGTCAAAATCGTTTGCACCGAATTTAAGCCCAAGGAGAGCGTCTTGGTTGCGCGTTAAGACCGAGGTGCGGATGTTGATGATGTTATCTAAGTAGATCCTTGAGATAGCGAGCCAGCGGAGGTATTCTTCGGTGCTAACCTCTTTACCGCCTAGCTCCGTGTTATAGGGCTTGTAGGTCCAGCAGAGGAAGCTTGGTAAGGCCCCATCTACGGAATCTTGGAAGGTTCTGAGGGACTCGAGATGATTTAAACGTTCGTCGAGTGTTTCATCAAATCCAATAACCATGGTGGCTGTGGAGTTCATACCGGAGTCAATGATCGCGCGTTGTGCTTGGTAATAATCCTCAACTTTATATTTGCCTGGGCTGTGGCGAGTGCGGAACGAGTTATCAAGAATTTCTGCTCCACCACCTGTGACCCATTTTGTCCCAGCAGTTTTTAAAATGCTTGCGGCTTCTGCGTAGGAAACCTTAGAGACTTTGGCGCTAAACATAAATTCAGCAACCGTCATTTCAAAAAACTCAAGACTTGTACCGTAGCGTTGATGGATCTGACGGAAGAGTTCCGCATAGTGGTTAATCTTTAGTTTAGGGTGAAATCCTCCGTTAAATCCGACAAGTTTCCCACCAAACTGTTTTAGTTCATCAATTTTGTCGCAGACTTCTGGGAACGATAGGAGATACCCACCACTCTGATGAGGAAGCTTATAAAATGCACAATAGTCACATTTTGCCACACAAATATTAGTATAATTAACGATGGCCATCATGATGTAAGTGGCTTCGTCAGGCTTATGCCACCTGCCTCGGACTTCAGTCGCTAAAGTGGATAAAAGGTCATTTGAAGCTTCTAGAAACAAGGATTTTGCCTCGTCTCGTGAGATTCTGGTGCCTTGTTTTACTTTAGCAGAGATTTTTTCGAGCATTTAGTCCTCCATAAGCGCAGTCTAGCGAGGGGGGGAAGGGATGTAAATGTATTCCTTTAACTCTCTATTGACTGATTTTGGTAGTTCAAATAAACAGGGACGGCCGTTTCCAGGGTTTTGGGCCTTGGGTTCAGTGTAAAGCAGGGGGAGATGGCTATGGATGTATTGTATGTGCTGCGGTCCCAGCATGATGAGCTAAGGCAGATTTCCCTAGGTTTATTAGGGGATTCTGGTAAAGCCCTAGGGTTTCTGGCCAGGCTGTCAGCGTATGTAAACGCGAGCGCAGAAAGTCTTTATGCGGAGCTCGCGGATCTAGTTATCGGGGGAGAGCTTCTAGTGGGCGAAGCTGAAAAGTTGCGCCTTGAAGTTTTTAAGTTCTCGAAAACAATAGAAAAAGAAGCAAAAAAAGGTGCGCTTTCAGAGCAGAAAATTGCAGGGCTCAAAGAGGTTTTAGAGCGTTATTTTCAGTTTGAAGAGCAAGTTGTGATGCCAAAGTTACGCTCTGCGGTCCGTACAGAAGAACGGGAAGATTTGGGGCAATTGCTGCTTGATGGGGTTTCTGATGCTCTTGAGGTGGTGACTGGTAAGTCCTCTCACCGTGAAGAGTTTAGGGTTTAGTGTTAAAGAGTCTTGACCTACTAGGGCAAGACAGGGTAGTTACTGTTTTCCGGTTGGACCGGATTTCCCAGGTCCAGGCCATTGATATGTGATTTTAGCTCGGTGTAGGTTTTGCCATGAAAAACAATCTGATTAGCCAGTTCGAAAAACGTGTATTCAGCCAACGTAAACAACCCCCAACGTTCCGTACTGGCGATACGGTACGCGTATCTTACAAGATTCAAGAGGGTGCTGATAAGACTAAGTTCCGTATTCAGCTGTTCGAAGGCGTTGTCATCCGCTACCGTAAAGGTACAGCTGAGTCCAGCTTTACTGTACGGAAAATCGGGGCAAACGGTGTTGGTGTAGAACGTTGTTTCCCACTTTACTCCCCTTATGTTGATGGTATTGAAGTTGTAGCGTCCGGTATTGTTCGCCGTGCTCGTCTTTACTATCTCCGTGACTTGGCTGGTAAAGCTGCTCGTATCCGTAACCGTTTCGGCGGTCGTCGTGAGTTGCTAGCTGTACCAGGTGCTGCTGAAGCTGCTGCGGCAGAAGAAGTATCCAGCAACTAAGTCATAAGCACGTTATAAGCTTATTTGAAGCAGGTATGTTCTTTAGCATACCTGCTTTTCTCACATTTTTTAAGGTGTGACCATACTACGAACGGGTTCAAAGTTACGCCGGTGTAGAGCACAATACCCGTGTTCAGCAAGTGAAGTTAGGTGTTGCTTCGTGCCGTACCCTACGTGGTTATCAAAGCCGTAAACGGGAAAGTCTTTTGCCATTTCTAGCATGAATTGGTCGCGTGCGGTCTTAGCTAAAATCGAAGCAGCGGCAATTGCAAAGCAAAGGTTATCTCCCTTAATGACGGTAATTTGCTCACCATCATACCCTCTAATTTTCTGATTGCCGTCAACTAGCAGAGTAGAAAATAGGCTTTTAGCTGGTTGAATTGACCGTCGCATGGCCAGAAAGGTTGCATCAGCAATCCCTAGGCTTTCAATCTCACGTACTGCCGCAAATGAGATTTGTGTATAAAGCGAGATCTGGTGAATTACAGGAATCAATTTTTCCCGCTGCGTAGATGATAATCGCTTTGAGTCACGAATGAGGGCTTGGTCCTTGAGTGGTAAAGACCAAAGCTTTTCATAGTTAAGCACAACACAGGCCGTATAAACAGGCCCTGCGATGCACCCGCGCCCAACTTCATCTACACCAGCAGGGAGACTCCCTGACTGAACCAGGTACTTTTCAAGTGAGCCTCGTTCAGTAAATTGGGCAAGGGCGAGGTCCATTAAAACCCCTTATTGATAAGCTCAACTAATTTAGCTTTGGGAACAGCACCTACCACAGATCCAACCACTTTGCCGTCTTTAAAAAGAGCAAGAAATGGGATCGATCTAACGCCCATGGATGCAGGAATATTTGCATTTTCATCCACATTCATTTTTGCAATAGTCACTTTGCCCTTAAATTCTTCAGCGAGGGCTTCTAACGTAGGACCAATTGCTACACAAGGACCACACCAAGGAGCCCAAAAATCAACTAATACGGGCTCTTTCGATTTAATTACTTTGGTATCAAAGTCACTATCATTGACGGTAATTGTGCTGCCAGCCATGGACCGTTTCCTTTCGTAGAATCAGAATAATCAGACACCCAAATTTCAAGCAAAGCTCGTTTTTTGTCAAAGGATATCTCAGGCCTATGAAGCAAAAAATCAGGGCATAGTAAACATGAGGAGTGTCATGGGTTTGCCGCCGTGATTTATAGGCCGCATTTCTATTTCAAATTTAGGAATTTCTTTTGAAAAAGCTGGAATTAACTCAAGCATAGGAACAAAGATAAACCCGGACCCTTGCCACGTATTCATAAACCGCCCGATTTCTTGGTAAAGTGATTTGATATTTAAATCACCTCCAAGTCTCTCACCAAAGGGCGGATTTAAAGGAAAAAAAACATTTTTATTAGCAGAGGGAGGCATGGCAAAAAAGTCTTGATGATAAACATTCAGTTCTAAATCTTTAAGCCCAAGTTTTGCAACGATTGAATTAGAATTATGCTCTAGGGCAAGTGCCTGTGCTTTATCGATTTCGATAAACTTCGTTGTGATGGGCAAACTATTTAAGGCTGAATTTATTGACATTTTCTTTTGATGGCCCACGGTTTTAATGGGGGAACACGGGAGTCTATCGCCTGGTAGATTTCGATTTAGCAGAGATTTTGGAATCCCCGAAAACGTAAATAATCCCTCAAAACCTAGGGTGCCACTTCCAGCAAAGGGCACCAAGACTTCACGGGGTATCCAATCCCTACCTTTGAAGTTCCGAACAAAACTAAGGGTCGCGCGTAACGCGCACTGCGCTAAATCTTCTTTAACTGAGGCAGTTCCCTTAAGAACCTCCTTGTAACCTCTTTGATATAAAGCGCCCTTACCCAAACTTAGGCAAATCTCAAGATGATCCTCAAAGAGTCGCACATCAATTAACTGCTCAGAGCCTCTTAGAGAGACTAAGTTTACCCCAGGGCACTTCGCTACGATGGCTTTTTCTAGGAGGCGTGTGATTTCACCCTCATGAAAGATACGGCTTCGTGTAGACGTAACACGAAGCGCGAGTTTACAGGGATTGGGAAGGTATATGGGCCAGGGAATATCCTGAAAGCGTGTTTTAAGGCGCTTCATCGTATCTGCCTTGCCACAATCTATTTGCCAAAGAATGTCTCGTAGAGTTGTGGCCTCTCGGGCTAGAAACAGTAAATTTGCAAATCCTATATTGCGGATGGTAATTTGAGTGGCTTGTACCTCAATTTCCGGGTCAAATTTTTGTTCTACAGAGTTTAGAAGCGTTGTGACTTCTTCCAGCACAACATCAGAAAAACCCTTAGGATACCGTAAGATGGCTCGGTGCCCCACACCCAGAACCTGCCGTTTAATCATGCGTTCGTTATGGTCCATGGTTAATCATCAGGCCTGAATGTGCAATGCCTCCGTCTAAGATCGTTCCACCGGCTCTGCGCATGGCTTCCTCCACCTCTTGGCGGCGAGAGGGGGGTGAAAATACGGCCATAACCCCTCCCCCTCCCGCTCCGCAAACCCTGGTAAATCGTGCGCCATTTGTAGTTGCAGCCTTAGTGATGGCCTTGGTTTCCGCAGTTTCTATATTAGGCCATAGCTTTGTTCTAAGCTCCCATTCAGCTTGAGAGGTGCGAATAATTTCAGATAGGTTTTTTTCTGTTACAGCTTTTGCGCATGCAGAAGAAAGCTCTCCAATTTCGTTAAAAATTTTTAAAAGGCTTTTATCGCCATCAAAAATCCTCTTAAAAATCTCCCAATTATTAATGGCTGAAGCCCGAGATTTGCCGCTATAACAGAGGATAAGCTCGTCTTCAAGACCCTTGATATGCGAAGGGTGAAAAGTTTCGACGAGAGTCTCACCGAAGTTGAATTTCAAGACATTTACTCTGCCGCGAATACCCCCCCAATAATCTTGTACTCCGGTAGGTGCATGAATCAGTCGAGCCTCAATATCCTGAACTGTGCGAACTAAATGACTTTCGTCGATAGGTGGATAGCTCAGAAGGAGCTCCCGTGCACGCGATAGTGCTGCGCCAATCGCAATACCCAAACACGATGACCCTCCAAGTCCAGCTCCTGCAGGTGATCGTGCAAACGTTTTAATGGTGAGTGGAGGAAGTTTTTCGTTCCAGAAGTGTTTAAGTAGTAATGAAAATAAAGGTAGAACTGGATTCTCAACGATCTCTTTGTAGGACCCAGTTACATTTAACTTCAAATCTTCGCTTATAAAGTGATTGTTTTTATCTAAAGACTCCTCAATCCACACATCCGCGCCTACTTCGACCCCCACATTTACCGTAGCTTTTTCATCAAGAAGGTGGTGGATTGGCCAAAGATCAAGGGTGCCACCAGCAAGGTCAATGCGAGTCGGGATATGAGCATGTATTTTGAGCATAAATGTCCCTTTTAAGAAGTCCTGGGTACTACCATAGCAAGAACCTAAACAAATGATCAACTCAGCTTAAGCCCATAGTAATGTATTAAAATTAGATGGGCTTTAGTATTGATGTATAGTGTACACAGACCAGAAAATAATCTAACGTACCGTGTTCAGCACCCACGCAAGGAGATCAGTTTGTCTGTTTTAAGTTCGACCCAAGTGTTACGCATTGGTTATTACCAAGTAGATCCGCGCGTGGTCGGAAGCTCTATTCTTGATTTAGAGCGCCATTTAGGAAAACTCGGAAAGGTATCGATTACTGCAATTAAAGATATCTCTTTAGGAACCCACCAGGATTTTGAGCTACTTGTTATAGCGGGACCTACTTTAGAAGATCATTCATTCGGATCATGGTTAAACTCCTTTAAACGAAAAATAGCGGCGCAAGGTGATATATGGGTACCAGCCATTATCATTGCTGATATATCGTTTCAGGCGTTAGAGGTCATTTGGGCTGATGTGGTTAAAGAAAATTGGTATTTCGATATTGTAAATCCAGAGCATCTGTCGTCACTTCCCATACGAGTAGCAAATTTAGTGCGCATGACTGATCATCTATCAGAACTTAAAAAATATGAGCGATTATTAGTGGACTTGACAGACAAAGTGACTGCGCTTGAAAAAGAGGTGTTGAAAGTACGAGGAACGCCATGAGTTTTATGGACTTTGATTCCATGGCACCAGCGGGGCTTATTGCGCAGTATGTTCTTGATGTGCGTGGGAAAGCTTTTTTTTTAGCATACCAGGAGTATGAAATTATTGATGAGTGGCTAGCGTTAGCAAAAGATGCTGATGAGTTACTTTTGGTTTTATCGGATATTCTGCCGGGCCGGGTCGCCGCGGGAATGCCAGCGCAATTAACCGGCATTCGCAAATTAGTGTTAAAAGCTTTGAAGGATTTAAGAATGCGTGATCAGTCTCGGGAGACCTATGCTTAACGCAAATCTTACCAAGGTTTTAGAGAAGTTAAATGTTCAAGGTTTTGAACGTCATTTCTTGCTGTGTGTTGGAGAGAGCTGTGCGCAAGCAGGGGTAGGTGACGACGTATGGAATTACCTCAAAAAGCGGCTTACTGAGTTAAAACTCACCCCGGAGAGAGTCTATCGGACTAAGGTTGGCTGCCTGAGGATCTGTCAGGGCGGACCCATTGGTTTGGTTTATCCTGAAGGTATTTGGTACGAAAATTTATCAATTGAGAATATTGAACGGGTGATCCAAGAGCATTTAATAAAAGGTGCAGTCGTTAAGGACTTAGTGATTGCTCAAAATCCGCTCAACTCATCTGATTAGAGCTACCATCGTCAAAGTCAAAGAGGTCTTCCGCAGTAGGAAGGTTTTCATCTTCGTCCCTGGGATTGGTCGGGATTCGATAATTTTCTTCTGCCCAACACACGATATCTTCATTTTTGCATAAACTGCTGCAAAAAGGACGGAAAGGATTGACTTTAGAAAACTCAGTTAGTTCCTTACAGCGAGGGCATGGGATCATTTTAGGCTTCATGTGTACCATCCAAGTGTCGAAAGCGGGTGGGTAAGAAGGGTTCAGGGATCTCAGAAGCGCCTGAAGATATAATTTGTGCTAAGCAACGACCAGCAAAAAATCCCATGGATACCCCCATTCCTGAATAGCCTGTCGCGAGGAGAATTCTAGGTGCGCCAAATAGGGGCCTTATGACGGGAAGCTCATCGGAGGGTAGGCTCAGATCTTCTTTTGGTGTCTCACCACTGCCGCTTTTTAGAGCCTGGCGACATTTGTGAGCTTAGCGACGGGGATTCTAGGATCTTTGCCGCTCTACCGATTCGGGAGTGTTTGCGCTAAATTCGCCTTATAAAAATGATGTTAGGCTGAGACCAACTGCCAAGAAGGATTTTAACTTTGAGGATAAGGATGAATCACATTCCAAATCAAAAAACTACGCGTGGTTTAAAATGCTGGCTAAAACGTTCAAGATTGATGTCACTAAGTGCCAAGCCTGTCAGGGTGATCTAAGAAAGATAGGGGCGGTGGTTGATGAGGGAGAGGTTCAGCGGTATTGAATACACGTGGTTGTTCATGTTTTCACAAATGGATTTATCTAGGTCGATTGCTATATTATAATGATATTCTTGACATATATTGCATAATGCATCATATTCGTGGAATATCCGGAAATTCCACGGCATGGGTGCGGAATGGTAAAAAGACATCTTAACCTTCAGATAATGTTAGAAAAATCTTCATATTTTTTACTTGGTGCCAGGGGGACGGGCAAAAGCTATCTGATTAGAGAAAACTTACCGGCCCTAGACGCGAACTACATTGACCTTCTCGATTCGCGAGTCTTTTTACGACTACAAAACGACCCGCATGAAATCGAGTATCTAGCTACCAAAGACACGATCGTTATCGACGAGATTCAAAGAATCCCCGATCTTTTGAATGAGGTCCATAGACTAATTGAAACTAAGGGTAAGCGATTTCTGTTAACAGGCAGCAGTGCTAGAAAGCTACGCCGTTCCGGGAGTAACTTACTAGCGGGACGCGCACTACCTGCCTTTATGCTGCCATTCACCTGGCAAGAACTTAATCAGTCCGGTCAATTCGACCTTGAGCGCTATCTTCTAGTCGGAGGGCTGCCAAAAGCTTACCTAGAACAAAATTCGCATGAATATCTCTATGCATATATTGACACTTACCTCAAAGAAGAGATTTTCGCCGAAGCTCTCGTTAGAAATCTTGTGAATTATTCCCGTTTTCTCGAACAGGCTGCATTCAGCAGCGGCCATATTATTAATTTCACGAAGATCGCTCAAGATGCGCAGTTAGCTCCTAATACTGTACGAGACTACTATCAGATACTGGAAGATACTCTTTTAGGATTCACAGTTCAGCCCTGGAACAAGTCGAAAAAGAGAAAGTCTGTCAGCACTGCTAAATTCTATTTCTTTGACGTTGGCATTATGCAAGCGCTTAATCAAATTCAGCAACTTCCCCAGACCGGTGAAGTATTCGGTAGAGCGTTTGAGCACTTTATTGCTCAGGAGATAAGAGCTTACCTATCATATTGTAAACGGAGAGAAGCGCTTACTTTTTGGCGAACAAAGCATCAGCAGGAGGTAGACTTCATTATTGGCGATGACATTGCGATCGAAGTAAAAAGCTCTAAACGAGTCAGCGATCGCGATCACGCTGGACTGAATGCATTGGGCGAGGAAAAGGCATGGAAACGCCGCATCGTGGTCTCGCTTGATTCGCAGGAGATGAGATTCGATTCAGGCATCGAACATTTATTCTGGAAAGATTTCATGGAACAGTTATGGCAGGGGAAGATTATAGAAAATGGCCTTTTTAGCATGACTCCGTAACAACATCCATTTAGCGGCCTAGTGGTATATTTTTTTACGGTACCCGCTAAAGGTGCAAAACTCATCTATAACCTCTAGGGAGTTGTGATAGCTAAAGTTGACAAGGAAGTGAGGATCTCTGAGTAATTTTCGGGACGACTTTGATCAATCCTTAAAGGCGATTTTTTGAACGTCATGTTCTAAAAAATCTTCGATCATTCTCGCATCAAGCCTCGATTTTGTGACTTGGCATTCCCGCTAAATTTGACACAGTGCATGCCGTATTTCATTTTATCTATAATAAATCTG
>JACCDO011538311.1_pt1 | contig 11774 bp, 11 predicted proteins | sample 7446101 | NCBI WGS metagenome assembly JACCDO01 (sample SAMN15323440, study PRJNA562643) | freshwater metagenome | isolation source: river surface water | place: USA:Blue River Watershed | collected 2017-08-16 | reverse complement strand
TTCCATTCGGGCCCCGCCGAGCCCCTGCTCACCGACCTTGATTACCGCAAGAAGATCCTGTGGGTCTGACCGCCCACGCCCGGAGAGAACGCCCATGACGACAGCCCGCAACACCCCCAAGAAGGCCTTTGTGCAGCAGATGGCCCGCATGCCCTGGCAGGAGTTTCCTGGCCACTTCGGCGGCGCCCTGTCCAAGGCTCTGGTCGGTCCCGAGAACTCGGGCTCCAGCCGCATCGACTTTCGCATCTCGCGCTATGCGCCGGCAGCCCATGTGGCCAACCATGTCCACAAGGTGCAGGAGCAGATCTACTACGTGCTCGAAGGCGAGGGCATCCTTACCCTGGACGACGAGAGCCACCTGATGCGCCCGCACGACTACGTCTATGTGCCGCCCGGCGTGCATCACAGCTTCACCAACACCGGCACCGCCGGCCTGGTGTTCCTGGTGGTCACGACGCCAGTGGAAGACACGGCGTCCCCGCTGTGAGTCGAGGTGCGCCATGAACAAGGCCATGAACTTCGCGCCGCCCCTGACGCTGGGTGAGTGCCGCCTGCTGGTCGATGGCCAATGGGTCGCCGGCGCCGACACCATCGATGTCCTGGACAAGTTCCGTCTCACGCCCTGCACCACGCTGCACCGGCCTTCACGCGAGCAGGTGGCGCAGGCCGTGGCCAGCGCGCATGCCGAGTTCCGTGAGCGTCCCTTGACCGCGAACGAGCGCGGCGCCATTCTGGACCGCGCTGCCGTCCTGATCGAGCAGCGTGGCGCCGACTTCGTGCGCGCCATGCAGCTGGAAGCTGGCTTCACCGAGAACGACGGCGCCGGTGAAGTGCGGCGCACCGTGCAGACCTTCCGCCTCTCGGCCGAGGAAGCGCGCCGTCTGGCGGGTGACGTGATCCCCATCGAAGGTGCGCCCCAGCAGGCCGGGCGCCTGGGTTTTACCCTGCGGGTGCCCCTGGGGGTGGTGTGCGCGATCACGCCCTTCAACTCGCCGATGAACACCCTGGCGCACAAGGTGGCGCCGGCGCTCGCGGCCGGCAACACGGTGGTCGTCAAGCCCTCCTCGAACACGCCCACCACGGCCAACCTGATGGCCCAGGTCCTGATCGACGCCGGCCTGCCCGCGCGCCGCATCAGCATCCTGCATGGCGGCAGCCAGGTGGTGCAGGCCCTGCTCGAGGAGCCCCAGGTGCGCTTCTTCGCCTTCACCGGCAGCACCGAAGTGGGCCGCGACATCCATGCCCGCGCCGGCCTGCGACGCACGCAGATGGAGCTGGGCTCGATCGCCTTCACCGTGCTGGCGCAGGATGCGTCCCTGGACACCGCCCTGCCCAAGGTGATCAACGCCAGCTACCGCAAGGCCGGCCAGGTCTGCACCTCGATCCAGGTGCTGCTGGTGCACCAGTCCCTTTGCGCGCAGGTCGAGCAGCGCCTGGCCACGATGGTGGGCCAGCTCGCCTTCGGCGACCCGCTCCAGCCCGAGACCTTTGTCGGCCCCGTGATCAGCGAGGCCGCGGCGCAGCGCATCGAGCAGTGGATCGACACGGCCGTCGCCCAGGGCGCCCGCCGGCTCGCGGGCGGCCCCCGCCAGGGCGCGGTCATCCCGCCGACGCTGCTCACGGACGTGAGCCCCGGCATGTCGGTGTCCTGCGAGGAAATCTTCGGACCGGTGATGTCCATCGTCCCCTTCGCCGACATGCAGGAGGTGGTCCAGCGGATCAACGCCACGCCCTATGGCCTGGCCACCGGCGTCTTCACCAACCGCCTGGACGACGCGATGCGCCTGGCGCGCCAGCTCGATGTGGGTGGCGTCCACATCAACGAGACCTCGAGCTCGCGCGTGGACATGATGCCGTATGGCGGCACCAAGGACAGCGGCTTCGGGCGCGAGGGCCCGCACTATGCCGTGCGCGAGATGACCGAGGAGCGGGTGATTACCATCCTCGCCTGAGGCGGCGCGCCCGCAGCGACAACGACATTCAAGGAGACTTCCAGATGCCCACCATGAAGGGCGGCGAACTCATCGCCCATTACCTGGTCCAGGAAAAGGTGCCCTATATCTTCGGCATCTGCGGGCACGGCAACGTCGGCATCCTCGACGCGCTCTATGACGTGCGGGACAAGATCCAGCTGGTCTCGCCGCGCCACGAGCAGTGCGCCGGCCACATGGCCGACGCCTACTTCCGCGTCAAGCACAAGCCGGTGGCCACGCTCACCTCCACCGGCCCGGGCTCGGCCAACATGGTCATGTCGCTGGCCACCGCGCTGTCGGACTCCTCGGCCTTCATGGCCATCACCTCCAACGTCCCGACCTCGCAGCACAATCGCGCGCCGTTCCAGGAGTTGTACAAGCACAACCAGGCCGACTTCGCGCAGGTGATGCGCCCGGTCGTCAAGCGCGCCTTCCAGCCCACGCGGGTGGACATGCTGCCGCTGGCCCTGCGCCAGGCCATGGACACCATGGTCACCGGCCGCCCCGGCCCGGTGAACCTGGACATTCCCTACAACGTCTACCAGGAAGAGGCCGACGTCGATCTGCCTGCGCATTCGCATGTGCATCGCGCGCACCGGCCTGGCGCCAGCGACGCCGACGTGGCGGCCGCCATCGACCTGCTGGCTGCGGCCCGCCAACCCGTGCTGTTCATCGGCCATGGCGCGACGCTGTCCGAAGCCGGCGAGGAGATCACCGAGCTGGCGCACCGCCTGGGCATTCCCGTCATCACCTCGCCCAACGGCATGGGCTGCATCCGCGGCGACGACCCGTTGGCCCTGGGCTTCATCGGCCGCAACGGCGCCTTCCCCGCCAACGAGGCGGGCCGCCGCGCCGACCTGGTGATCACCCTGGGCACGCGCTTTGACGACCGCAGTTCGTCCAGCTGGCACCCGGGTTACTCCTGGAACTTCCCCAAGACGCAGCTGATTCATGTGGACATCGATCCGCAGGAGCTCGGTCGCAACTACGCGCCCACGCTGGGCATCATCGCGGACGTCAAGGTCTTCACCCGCCAGCTGCTCAACGCACTGCCCGCGCGCGCCGAGATCAGCGCCACGCGCTACGCGCCCTGGCTCGCGCAGGTGCAGGGCTGGCAGGCGCAGTGGGAGGCCTTCGTGCGGCCGCACTTCACCGATTCCACCAGCCCGCTGCGTCCGGAGTTCGTGGTCGGCACCTTGCAGAAGGTGCTGCCTGACGACGTGATCCTGGCGCTGGACTCGGGCGTGCACCACAACTGGTTCATGCAGTTCTGGCAGGCCAAGCGACCCCAGAGCATGCTCAATAGCTGGGGCTATTCGAGCATGGGCTTTGGCGTGTGTGGCGTCATGGGCGCGCAGCTGGCCGCGCCGGACCGGCCTTGCGTGGCGGTGGTGGGCGATGGCGGCTTCACCATGGCGCCCTATGTGCTGTGTACCGCGGTCGAATATCAGCTGCCGGTGGTGTGGATCATCTGGAACAACTTCGCCTGGGCTGCCATCCGGGACATCCAGCATGGCATGTTCGATGGCCGCGAGATCGGCACCGCCTTCTTCAACGGCGCCACCGGCGAACGCTACAACCCCGACTTCGCCGCCTGGGCCCGCGCCTGCGGTGCCGACGGCTACACCGTCACCCGCCCGCAGGACCTGGGCACGACCGTGCAGCAGGCCCTGAAGAACCGCCGCCCCTGCGTCATCGACGTGCATGTCGACGCCGACGTGCGCCCGCCCTCGACCGGTACCTGGCAGCTGCCGCCGACGCCTTACCGCGAACCGGCTTACGGCAAGCCCTGGGTCGCCTGAGTCTCTCTTCATTCACTCCCAGGACCATTCCATGAGCAACAAGATCGCCCTCGTCTTCGGCGGCACCCGCGGCATCGGCGCGGCCTGCGTGCGCAAGCTCGCAGAGAGTGGCCACGACGTCGCCTACACCTACGTGACCCGCGCACCCAACGTGCCGGCAAGCATCGGCGCTTCGCGCACCAAAGGCTATTCGGTGGATATCACCGACGCCGCCCAGGTCGCGGCCGTCTTCGCGACAGTCGCCAAGGACTTCGGCAGCGCCCCGCACTGCGTGGTGGCCAACGCCGGCATCAACGTGCCGCCCGGCCCGCTCGCCCAGTTCAATCCCGACGACTTCCGCCGCGTGGTCGAGGTCAACATCGTGGGCGCCTTCAACGTGCTGCAGCAGGCCGCCCGCCATGTGGTCGACGGCGGCAACATCATCGCGCTGACCACCTCCATGGTGCGCGTGGGCATTCCGGGTGGCGGCCCCTACACCGCCACCAAGGCGGCGGTCGAGAGCCTGGTGCGTTCGATGGCCAAGGAACTCGCGGGCCGCAAGGTCCGCGTCAACGCGGTCGCACCCGGCCCGGTCGACACCGACCTGTTCCACGCTGGCAAGACCGACGAGGTCAAGGCCCGCTCCGCCGCGCTCAGCCCCTTCAACCGCATCGGCCAGCCCGACGAGGTGGCTGCGGTCGTGAGCTTCCTGGCCTCCGACCAGGCGTCCTGGGTGCACGGCCAGGTCATTCAACCCAACGGCGGCATGGTCTGATCGCGCACCATGAGCGATTCGGTCGCCACTTGGCATTACGACGTCGTGGTGGTGGGCGCCGGTGGCGCCGGCCTGGCTGCAGCCATCGAGGCGCGGGAAGCGGGCGCGCGCGTGCTGCTGCTGGAAAAGAACGATCGTCCCGGCGGCTCCACCGCCTGGTCCATCGGGTCCATCAGTTCCACGCAGACCCCGCACCAGCGTAAGCGCGGCATCGTCGACACGCCGGCCGACCACTGGGCCGACATGCCCGGCTTCGCCGGCGACCTCGACCCGCGTGACAACCCCGCGCTGCGGCGCATCCTGTGCGATGAGATTCCGGCCACCTTCCAATGGCTGCTCGATTCGGGCATCCGCTTCATGGGCCCCATGCCCGAGCCGCCGCATCGCCAGCCGCGCATGCACAACGTGCTGCCCAACTCGCGCTCCTTCATCTACCACCTCACGCGACGTGCCGACCGTGCCGGCGTGACGCTGCGTTGCGGCGCGCGCGTGCAGCGCCTGCTGATGGAGGCAGGCCGCATGACCGGCGTCGAGGTGGAACTCGAGGGCCGGCTGCAGACCTTCACCGCGCGCGGCGGCGTCATCCTCTCGGCGGGCGACTTCACCAACAACCCCGAGTTCAAGGCGCGCTTCATGGGCGAGGCGCAGTCGCGCGTGGAAGGCGTGAACACCACCGCCACCGGCGACGGCCAGCGCATGGCCGAGACCCTGGGCGCGCGCATCGTCAACGGCGACCTGGCCCTGGGCCCGGAGCTGCGCTTCATCGCGCCCGCGCGCGAGACCCTGATGCGGCGGCTGCCGCCCTGGCGTGCGCTGGCCACTTTCATGGCCTGGGCCATCGACCACCTGCCGCCGTCCATCCTGCGGCCGTTCGTGATGCAGTTCCTCACCACCGCCCTGGCGCCGTCCACCGACCTGTTCCAGGCCGGCGCCGTGCTGGTGAACCGCCGTGGCGAACGTTTCTGCGACGAAGCGAATCAGCCGGCCCTGAGCGTCGCGCAGCAGGAGGGCAAGCAGGCCTGGATCCTCCTGGACCAGCGCCTGGCCCGCCAGTTCTCCGCCTGGCCGCATTTCGTGTCCACCGCGCCGGGCGTGGCCTATGCCTACGTGCCCGACTACCTGCGCAATCGTCCCGACGTGTCGGCGCAGGCCCCCACCCTGCAGGCCCTGGCGCAGACACTGGGCATGGACCCCGCGGCACTCGAGGCCAGTGCGCGCCCTGCGGGCAAGCCCGCGCTCGGCGAGGGGCCCTACATCGCGCTGGGCCCGGTGCGCGCCGTCTTCGTGCATGCCGAGGGCGGCTTGATGGTCGATCTGGAGCACCGCGTGCTTGACGCGCAGGACCGTCCGATCCCGGGCCTGTATGCCGCTGGCTCCACCGGGCAGGGCGGCCTGCTGCTCAAAGGGCATGGTCACCACCTGGCCTGGGCCTTTGTCTCGGGTCGGCGCGCGGGCCGCATCGCCGCGCAAGCCGCGCGCCGCGCAAGCCCCTGAGCCCCCGTCTGTTTTCCTCTTGAAGGTAGTCTCTCGCGATGGTGGATGTTCTGGTAATCGGTGGTGGCAACGCGGCCCTGTGTGCGGCGCTCATGGCGCGCGAGGCAGGCGCCAGCGTGATGCTGCTGGAGGCCGCGCCGCGCGAGTGGCGTGGCGGTAATTCGGGCCATACGCGCAATCTGCGCTGCATGCACGATGCGCCGCAGGACGTGCTGGTGGATGCCTATTCCGAAGAAGAGTTCTGGCAGGACCTGCTCAAGGTCACCCAGGGCGCAACCGACGAACACCTGGCCCGCCTGGCGATCCGCGCCTCGGCCACCTGCCGCGACTGGATGCGGCGCCATGGCGTGCGCTTCCAGCCTTCGCTGGCCGGCACGCTGCACCTGTCACGCACCAACGCCTTCTTCATGGGCGGCGGCAAGGCCCTGGTCAATGCCTATTACCGCAGCGCCCAGGCGCTGGGCGTGCAGATTCGCTACGAGTCGCCGGTCGATTCGCTGGAAATCCAGGACGGCCGCTTCGTCGCCGCGCGTGTGGGTGGCGAACGCATCGAGGCGCGCGCCTGCGTGCTGGCTGCTGGCGGCTTCGAGTCCAACATCGCCTGGATGCGCGAGGCCTGGGGCCAGAACGAGCGCGGCGAGTGGCCGGCCGACAACTTCCTGATTCGCGGCACCCGCTACAACCAGGGCACGCTCCTGCGCTTCATGATGGAGCAGGGCGCCGACATCATCGGCGACCCCACGCAGGCGCACTGCGTCGCCATCGACGCGCGCGCGCCGCTCTATGACGGCGGCATCTGCACCCGTGTGGATTGCGTCTCCCTGGGCATCGTCGTCAACCGCGAGGCCCGCCGTTTCTACGACGAGGGCGAGGACTTCTGGCCCAAGCGCTACGCCATCTGGGGCCGACTGGTGGCGCAGCAGCCCGGGCAGATCGGCTACGCCCTGATCGACAGCAAGGCCATCGGCCGCTTCATGCCGCCGGTCTTCCCGGGGGTGAAGGCCGACACCGTCGAGGACCTGGCCACCGGCCTGGGTCTGGACCCGGCGACGCTGCGCCAGACCGTCGACGCCTTCAACGCCGCCTGCCGCGTCGGCCGCTTCGACCACACGGTGATGGACGACTGCCACACCGAGGGCCTGACGCCCGCCAAGACCCACTGGGCGCGTCCGCTCGATGTGCCGCCGTTCTATGGCTATGCGGTGCGCCCCGGCGTCACCTTCACCTACCTGGGCCTGAAGACCGACGAGACCACTGCGGTCCGTTTCGGCGGCCGCCCCAGCGACAACCTGTTCGTGGCCGGCGAGATGATGGCTGGCAACGTGCTGGGCCAGGGCTACACGGCGGGCGTGGGCATGACCATCGGCACCGCCTTCGGCCGCATCGCCGGCACCCGCGCCGCCGCGGCGGTATTGGGCCCGCAAGTCCTGAAGGAAAACGTCTGATGCACGCGCTCGAATCCCTGGCGCAGCAAGCGCGCGCCCTGGCCGACGGCCAGCCCTCCCCCGAAGTGTCCGAGGTGGCGCGGCAGATGCAGATCTGCAATGCCTGCCGCTATTGCGAGACCTTCTGCGCGGTCTTCCCCGCGATGACCCGCCGCCTCGAGTTCGGCGCGCAAGACGTGCATTACCTGGCCAACCTGTGCCACAACTGCGGTGCCTGCCTGCATGCCTGCCAGTACGCGCCGCCGCACGAGTTCGCGGTCAACGTGCCGCAAGCCATGGCGCGTGTGCGCGTGCAGACCTACGAGGACCATGCCTGGCCGCGTCCGCTGGGCGCGCTGTACCGGCGCAACGGCCTGGCGCTGTCGCTGGCCACCGCGGGCGGCCTGGCGCTGTTCATGTGGCTGGCGCTGGCCCTGCGCGGCACGCTGTGGCATGAGCCACTCGCCGGCAACTTCTACGCGGTGTTCCCGCACAACCTGCTGGTCCTGCTGTTCGGCGGTGCCTTCGGTTTCGCGCTGTTCGCGCTGGCCATGGGCGCGCTGCGTTTCTGGCGCGGCGTGCGACCCGACAACGTGCCCGGTGCGCGCACCGACGGGGCAGCGGCCGAGGCGGCGCACGCCGCGCTGGCCCTGAAGTACCTCGATGGCGGCCATGGCGACGGCTGCAACGACGAGGACGACCGCTACACCCTGCGCCGGCGGCGTTTCCACCATCTCACCTTCTACGGCTTCATGCTGTGCTTCGCCTCGACCAGCGTGGCCACCCTGTACCACTATGTCTTCGGCTGGGTGGCGCCGTATCCGCTCACCAGCCTGCCGGTGATCCTGGGCACCGTCGGCGGTCTGGGACTGCTGGCCGGTCCGGCGGGCCTGTTGTGGCTGAACCTGCGCCGCGACCCGGCGCATGGCGACACCGCGCAGCGCCCGATGGACCGCGGCTTCATCGCCTTGCTGTTTCTCACCAGTGCCACCGGCCTGGCCTTGCTCGCCTGGCGCGACACGGGTGCCATGGCCTTTCTGCTGGCCACCCACCTGGGCGTGGTGATGGCCCTGTTCCTGACCTTGCCCTATGGCAAGTTCGCCCATGCGGTGTACCGATGCGCGGCACTGCTGAAGTTCGCGATCGAGAAGCGCCAGCCCAATCGTCTGCAACTGGGCGCGGACTGAGTCCGAGGCGTCACGGTCAGTAGGCGGCGCCCGCCACGCCGGCGTCGGTGTGGATCACCGACAGCGGGTAGCGCCGGCCGGCCAGGTAGTCCTCGATGCATTGCAGCACCAGGGGGCTGCGATGCCGCGCCGCGCTGGCGCGCACTTCTTCGGGTGTCATCCATACCGTGCGCACGATGCCGTGGTCCAGCTTGCGCGCCGGGTCGTGCGCCCCCAGCTGTCCGCAGAAGGCGAAGCGCAGGTAGGTGATGTCCTCGCCGGTGGTTGCGCGCTGGAAGCGTGCGAGGTACACGCCCACGAGGGCCGTCGGCTTGAAGGCGTAGGCTGTTTCTTCCAGCGCCTCGCGGGCGCAGCCTTGCGCGGGCGATTCACCGGGGTCCAGGTGGCCTGCCGGGTTGTTCAGGCGCAGGCCCTCGGGGGTGTGCTCCTCGATCAACAGGAAGCGGCCGTCCTGCTCGATGATGGCGGCCACGGTGGCACTCGGTTTCCAGCGTTCGCTCATGCCCGGATTATGGTCAGGGCTGGTATTCCGGCGCCGCCTGGACCCAGATGAAGGATTGCACGTCGATCATGTCGCGTGCCCGCAGGCCGGGCTGCCTTTCCAGGTCGCGCCGGATGATGGCGGCGAAGGTGAGAACACTTTCGTATACACGCCAGGAAGGCAGGGGCTGGTAAGGCAGGTCGAAGCCATAGGCCCGTGCCGCCTTGCGCGTCACCCGGGGCTTGAGAAACAGGTGCCGGTCCGGCCGCGCCAGGAACCCGAACAAGGTCACCACCGGCCAGGTCTGCACCCGGGCGCGCGGACAGGGCAGATCGCCCAACGCCTGCACCCAGTCCTCGAAGCGGCGCCGCGCCGACCCGCGGCCATGCAGGAAGGCATACAGCTCGTGCGCGAACAGGCGCGCGCCCGAAGGCGTCCGGAGGGCGTCACGCAGGGCCATCTTCTCGAAGGAGAACAGCAGGTTGGTGCGCGCCTCCACCCGCAGGGCCAGCGCGGCGATCTGTCGGTACTCGCCGCGGGCCAGCAGCTTGCGAAAGTCGTTGGGGCCCAGGTCCCGCTGCCACTCCAGGTGGGCCCGCTCCTTGGGCGCGCGCTCGGCCACCACATAGGCGTTGTCCGCGAAACCCTCCGGGTAGAACAGCTCGAACCGGCGCCGGCACGCGGCGGCGCCCAGGTAGCGGACATTGCCGGCGCGGGGGCCGTCGAGGGCGGGGGAGAGGGACGCCGGTCGTGCCATGACGGCAGTCTTTGGCCGAGCCCAAGCTCATCCATGTGCGACAGGACGCCGCCTGCCTGTAGGCCGGGATCCGTGCGTTCAACCTTCCTCGGCGCCAGCCACGAACCCGCCGGGCTTCATGTAAGCTCCTGTTAAGGCGGCCCTGGCGACCGCCACCACCCGCCCCGAGGAGGAATTTTCATGCAGATAGGCGTACCTGCCGAGACCCTGGCAGGCGAAACCCGCGTTGCCGTCACGCCCGAGACGGCCAAGAAACTCAAGGCCCAGGGCCACACCGTGCGTGTGCAGTCAGGCGCGGGCCTGGCCGCCAGCGCCCCCGATGCCGCCTACGAGGCGGTGGGGGCCGAGATCACCGACGCGGCGGGCGCCTTCGCCTGCCCGCTGGTCCTGAAGGTACGGGGCCCCTCGGAGTCCGAGACCGGCCGCATGAAATCCGGCACCGCCCTGGTGGGCATGCTCAATCCCTTCGACGCCACGGGCATCGCGCGCCTGGCCGGCGCCGGTATCACCGGCTTTGCCCTCGAGGCGGCACCTCGCACCACCCGCGCCCAGAGCATGGACGTGCTCTCCTCGCAGGCCAACATCGCTGGCTACAAGGCGGTCATGATCGCCGCCGACAAGTACCAGCGTTTCTTCCCGATGCTCATGACCGCTGCCGGTACCGTGAAGGCCGCCCGCGTCGTGATCCTGGGCGTGGGTGTGGCGGGCCTGCAGGCCATCGCCACCGCCAAGCGCCTGGGGGCGGTCATCGAAGCGTCCGACGTGCGGCCCTCCGTCAAGGAGCAGGTCGAGTCGCTGGGCGCCAAGTTCATCGACGTTCCGTATGAGACGCAGGAGGAAAAAGACGCCGCCGAGGGCGTGGGCGGCTACGCCCGCCCCATGCCCGCGAGCTGGCTCGAACGCCAGAAGGCCGAGGTCGCCAAGCGCGTGGCCCAGGCCGACGTGGTCATCACCACAGCGCTCATTCCCGGCCGGCCCGCGCCGGTGCTCGTGACCGAGGACATGGTCAAGTCCATGAAGGCTGGATCGGTCATCGTCGACCTGGCCGCGCCGCAAGGCGGCAACTGCCCGCTCACCGAGGCGGGCAAGACGGTCGTCAAGCACGGCGTGACCCTGGTGGGCGAGACCAACCTGCCGGCCCTGGTGGCCGCCGATGCCTCCGCGCTCTACGCGCGCAACGTGCTCGACTTCCTCAAGCTGGTCATCACGAAGGAAGGCGAGCTGCAGGTCAATCTCGAAGACGACATCGTCGCGGCCTGTCTCATGGCCCACAACGGCGAAGTCAAGCGCAAATAAAAGAGCAGCGGAGGACCCCCCATGGACATCATCTCCCCCACCGTCACCAACCTGATCATCTTCGTGCTGGCCATCTACGTCGGCTACCACGTGGTCTGGACCGTCACCCCCGCGCTGCACACGCCGCTCATGGCCGTGACCAACGCGATCTCCGCCATCGTCATCGTCGGCGCCATGCTGGCTGCCGCCCTCACCGAGACCCCCCTGGGCAAGACCATGGGTGTGCTGGCCGTGGCCCTGGCGGCGGTCAACGTCTTCGGCGGCTTTCTGGTCACCCGGCGCATGCTGGAGATGTTCAAGAAGAAAGAGCGCAAGTCGGAGGCCGCCAAATGAGCATGAACCTCGTCGTTCTCCTGTACCTGCTGGCGTCGGTCTGCTTCATCCAGGCCTTGAAGGGCCTGTCGCATCCCACCACCTCCATCCGGGGGAACCTGTTTGGCATGGCCGGCATGACCATCGCCGTGCTGACCACCGCGGCCCTCATCGTCCAGATCTCGGGCGGCGTGGGTCTGGGCCTGGGCTGGGTGCTGCTGGGGCTGCTCGTGGGCGGCACCGCCGGCGCCATCATGGCGCAGCGCGACGAGATGACCAAGATGCCCGAGCTGG
>JACCDO012076333.1_pt1 | contig 11775 bp, 6 predicted proteins | sample 7446101 | NCBI WGS metagenome assembly JACCDO01 (sample SAMN15323440, study PRJNA562643) | freshwater metagenome | isolation source: river surface water | place: USA:Blue River Watershed | collected 2017-08-16 | reverse complement strand
CGTCAGGAAGCCCGGGTGCTGGAGCATGCCGCGGTACATGTCCACGACGTAGAGCGCGCCGTCAGGTCCGTTGGCCATCATCACCGGGCGGAAGCGTTCGTCGGTGGACGTCAGGAACTCCGTGCCGGGATGGGCGTCCTCGGCGGTGATCACGCCGTCCTTCTCCGTGAGCTTGAGTCGCTTCACGAGGTTGGAGGACGGCTCGGGGACGAAGGCGTCGCCGCGGTATTCGGCCGGGAAGGCGTCGCCCCGGTAGACGACGGCTCCGCAGGTGGAGGTCGCGCGGGCGAGCGTGCCGTCGGCGCGCAGCGTCTTCGGGTCGTAGCCGCGGTTGACGCCGGGGGTCGGGTGCGAAGGGAAGACCGCCTGGTCCTTCATCACCTGGAAGTTCACGGAAGAGGCCGTGCGCAGGAGCGGATTGCGCGAGAAGGCCGCGGCGGGCAGGAGGTCGGCGCGGAGGAGGTCGGAGTTGTAGTTGAAGAACAGGCGGCCGGCGTCGTCCTGGCAGAGGCCCCACTGGCCGCGGCCGAGGCCGGGTCCGCGCTGCCACGTATCGCCCTGCGCGCGGAAGCTCACGCCATAGCCTGCGGAGTAGATACGGTTGTCCATCGCCCAGGTCGGCGTGTTGGCCATGTGTTCCGGCTGGCCGCCGAAGGTGCCGTAGTCGGACGCCACGATGGTGCGGCTCTCGGCCTTGCCGTCGCCGTCGAGGTCGCGGCAGAAGAAGAGGTTCGGCGGTTCGGCGACCAATGCGCCGCCTTTGACCGGCATCACGCCGCGCGGCATGACCATATCGTCGGCGAAGGCGGAAACGCGGTCCATGCGGCCGTCGCCGTCGGTATCGGTGAGCAGGGAGACGCGGCCGATCGGTTCTTTCTCCGTGGTGCCGTCGACGTCGCGCATGTAGCCGCGCATCTCGACCACGAACATGCGGCCTTGGTCGTCGAAACTGATCGCGACGGGCGTCTCGATCATCGGTTCCGAGGCGACGAGTTCGATGCGGAAACCGGGCGGCAGGCGGAAGGACTTCAGCGCCTCCTCGGGCGAGAGGGGTGCCGGCGCGGGCAGGTCGAACTTGAGCGTGACGTCCTTAGGGCCGGCATTCCCCTTGTTCAGGGCGAAAGCGGACGTGGCTCCGACAAGCAGAGCCAAGACGGCAAGCGGGGTCTTCATGCTGGCTTCCTAGACAGTCCAAAGACCCTACGGTTGCAAGGCGAACCCCCCGTTTTTACCCCAGTCAGCCTGGCGGGCTTACTTGGCGGGCCAGTCGTCCGTCCGGAAGCTCGTGGCGGGCAGGCCGGCGCCGTTGACGAGGTTGCAGTCCGGGTTCTCGGCCCAGGCGTAGCGGGCGGCGACCGGGGCGGGCACGTCGGGGCTGCTGATCAGGACCGCGGCGCCGTCAAGGCGGGCGTTGGCGGGCTTCCAGACCTTGTCGGCGCCGGCGACCAGGAAGCCGCGAGGGGCGGCGCCGTCGCGGGTCTTGAGACCGTCGGCGTGCTTCAGCGTGACGCGGATCGCGGCGCCTTCCACCTGATGGGAGGCGGGCAGGGGGCCGCTGATCGCGGGCACCTTGCGGTCATAGACCGTGGCGAGGGCCCAGTAGGAGAGGCGCTTGCCGACGTCCTGCTTGTTCTTCGGGTGGATGTCCTTGGGGTCGCCGATGTCGATCGTGATCGCCATGCCCGTCTTCGGCAGGGCGAGGACCTTCATCATCGATTCGCGCACGCGCGGCCAGCTCTCGGAATTCGAGTTGCGGTAGTTGGGCAGCTGCACCCAGGCGAAGGGGACTTCGTCCTGCCAGAGGGCCCGCCAGCTCGTGACGAGCTGCGACAGCTGCTTCTCGTAGAGCCCGGGGTTGCCGGCGTTGCCTTCGCCCTGATACCAGAGCATGCCGCGGAGCGTGTAGGGGGCGAGGTTGACGACCTTGCCGTTGTAGAGTCCGGCGGGTCCGCCCTTGAGCTTGCGCATGGCCAGCGGATTCTTGGGCGCCGGCGTGACGAACTCCCGGCCTTCCTTCTTCGCCTTGGCGACCGCGTCGCGCCAGACCGACATCTGCTTCGCATGCAGCTCGCCGGATTTGCTCTCATCGAAGGCCAGATAGTCCTTCAGCTTCGCGTCATAATTCGCCTTCGTCTCAGGATCGGACGACTGCGTCTCGGCGGCGACCCAGGATTCGATGGGCGTACCGCCGACGGAGGTGTTGATCAGGCCGACGGGGACGCCGACTTCGCGGTGGATCTCGCGGCCGAAGAAGAAGAGCGTCGCGGAGAAGCCGCCGACGGTGTCGGGCGAACATTCCTGCCAGAGTCCTTTGCCTTCGGCGGCGGGGGAGGCGGAGTGGGTCGAGGACTCGCGATAGTGCCGGATGAGCGGCAGTTTGGCGCGCGCTTGTTCGGTCGGGAAGTGGTTGGACGATTGCACGGTCATCGCCATGTTGGACTGGCCGGAGCCGAGCCAGACTTCGCCGACGAGGACGTCCTTCACCTCGAGCTTATGGCCGTCCTTGCCGGTGACGACGAGCGTACGCGGTTCGGCCGAAGCGGCGAGGGCGTCGAGTTTCAGCATCCACTTGCCGTCGGCTCCCGCGGTCGCGGACTTCGACTGGCCGGCGAAGCTCACGGTCACGGCTTCGCCCGCGTCGGCCCAACCCCAGATCGCCACGGGCTTCTCGCGCTGGAGCACCATGTGGTCCGAGATCGGCGCGGCCAGGCGGAGGCCGGCCGCGAAGAGGGAGGCGCCGCCGAGGAAGACGGCCAGCAGGATGGAAAAGAAGCGAGGGGTGCGCATGCTTATCTAACATCTGAAATCCGCCTAGGTTGCGAGAATAGAGCAGAGCAGAAGGGGTAGGGGTTGGGGTAGGGGTAGTAAATCACCACGATGCAACGATGGAGATTCAGCGGACGAGCGCACCGGGCAGCATGGTTCTGGCCGTTGAGTCCTTGATTTCTTCCTATCCCTGCCCCGACCCCTATCCCTACCCCTAGGCTATCAGCCTTAAGCCAACAACTTCTTCACCACGTGGCAGGGCTCGACCCCGGTGAGGCGGAAGTCCAGGCCGGCGTTGCGGAAGGTGAGGCGCTCGTGGTCGACGCCCAGACAGTGGAGGATCGTCGCCTGCAGGTCGGGCACGCGGACCTCGTCCTTGACGATGTTGAAGCCCATCTCGTCGGTCTCGCCGATCGTCTGGCCGCCCTTGATGCCGCCGCCGGCCATCCACATCGAGAACGCCTGCGGGTGGTGGTCGCGGCCTTGGCTCCGGCCGAGCGAGACGCTGGACTCGACCATCGGGGTGCGGCCGAACTCGCCGCCCCAGACGACCAGCGTGCTGTCGAGGAGGCCGCGCCGTTTGAGGTCCTTGACGAGCGCGGCGGAAGCCTTGTCCGTCTTGGCGCAGTTGTTCCGCACGTTGCCGGCGACGTCGCTGTGGGCGTCCCAGCCTTCGTTGTAGATGTTGATGAAGCGGACGCCGCGTTCGACCATGCGGCGGGCGAGCAGGCAGGCGCGGGCGAAGGACGGCACCTTCGGGTCGCAACCGTAGAGTTCGAGGGTCTCTTTGCTCTCGGTGGAGAGGTCCATCAGGTCGGGCGCCGAGGTCTGGAGGCGGTAGGCCATCTCGTAGTTGGCGATGCGGGTGGCGATCTCGCTGTCGCCGTCGAGGCGCAGGCGGCGGTCGTTCATGGCGTTGATGAGCCCGATGGTGTCCTTCTGCGTCGCCGGGTCGATGCCCGCGGGCGTGCCGGTGTTGAGGATCGCGTCGCCGGTGTTGCGGAAGCGGGTGCCGGCGTAGGAACTGGGCAGGAAGCCGCTGCTCCAGCAGGCCGCGCCGCCGCTGATGCCGGAGCCGGTGCTCATGACCACGAACGACGGGAGGTCCTTGGCCTCGGAGCCGAGTCCGTAGGTGATCCACGAACCCATGCTCGGCCGGCCCGGCTGCGAGAAGCCGGTGTTCATGTAGATCTGGGCCGGCGCGTGGTTGAACTGCGTCGTGCGGCAGGATTTCACGATGGCGATGTCGTCCGCGATCGAAGCGATGTGCGGGATCATCTCCGAGAGCTCGGCGCCGGACTGGCCGTGGCGGGCGAACTTATAGCGCGGTCCGAGGACGGCGGCGTCGGGGCGGATGAACGCATAGCGCTGGCCGTTGATGACCGAGGGCGGGAGGGGCTTGCCTTCCAGCTTGGCCAGCTCGGGCTTGTAGTCGAAGAGCTCGAGCTGCGAAGGAGCGCCGGCCATGAACAGGTGGATGACCGCCTTGGCCTTGGGCGGATGGTGCGGCAGGCCGGAGACCTGGCCCGAACCCGCGGCGGCGAGGCGCCCCATGGCGCCGTCGGCCATCAGCGAGGCGAGGGCGATCTTACCGACGCCGAGGGCGCACTCTTGGAAGAAGTACCGGCGGGTGACGTTGGGGCGGGAGGACATATGAAAGAGAGTATGGAGTTTCGAGTATCGAGTATGGGGCCGAAGAGACGTCGGGATGTCAGGGTGCTCGTTCGGTCATCTGTGATCTGTCATCGGTCATCGACTCTTCACGGATGCGTGATGCTTTCGTCGAGGTTGAGGGCGGCGCGCGCGAGGGCGGTCCAGACGTCCTGTTCGGCGACCTTGCGGGCGCGCTGGGCGTCGACGAAGGCCTGCATGGTCTTCGTCTCATCGGGCGCCGGCGGACGCGTGACGCAACGCCGGAGGACGAAGGCGATCCGGCCGGCGTCATCAGGCGCCGCCGCCATGGCCTTCTTGCCGAGCGCGCGGGCCGCTTCCATGAACATCTCGTCGTTGAGCAGGGTGAGGGCTTGGAGCGGGCTATTGGAGACGTCGCGGCGGGCGATGCACGCCTCGCCCGTCGGGGCGTCGAAGGTCGTGGCCATCGCGAACGGCGCGGTGCGCTTGATGAAGGTGTAGAGCGAGCGCCGGTAGCGGTCTTCGCCTTCGCTGGGCTTCCACTCGATCTTGCCGTACGCCCCTTCGCTGGTGACGCTGGCGGGCTGCGGCGGATAGACGCCGGGTCCGCCCATCTTGAACGAGATCAGGCCGGCGGCCTGGAGCGCGCCGTCGCGGATGACTTCGGCGTCGAGGCGGAAGCGGCTGCCGCGGGCGAGCAGAAGGTTCTCGCGGTCTTTCTCGGCGAGCTCGGGCGTCACGCGCGAGGACTGGCGGTAAGTGGCGCTGGTGACGATCAGGCGGTGCAGTTTCTTCATCGACCAGCCGGTGCGCTGGAATTCCACCGCAAGCCAGTCGAGCAGCTCAGGGTGCGTCGGGGCTTCGCTCTGGTAGCCGAAGTCCTCGAGCGAGGCGACGAAGCCGCGTCCGAAGAAGGCCTGCCACTGACGGTTCACGGCCACGCGTGCGGTCAGCGGATTCTCGGGCGCGAAGAGCCAGCGGGCGAAGGTCAGGCGGTTGGCCGGGGCGTCCTTGGGCAGGCCAGGCAGGAAGGCGGGCACGCCTGGCTTAACTTCTTCGCGCGGGTTCAGGTATTCGCCACGGTGGTAGCGCACGGTCGTCCGCGGATTGGAGGCGGGACGCTCGCGCATGACGAGCGTGGGCTGGCCGCGCGGGATGCGCTTGCGCAGGGCGGCGAGGGCCTTGGCGTGGACGGCGACCTCGGGCGCGGTCTCCAGGAAGCGCATGCGCAGGGCGTCCCGGTCCTGCGGGGCGGCGCCGGCGAGCATGGCCTCGATCGCCGCGGGGTGACCGGTGGCGGTGGCGTGTTCGTCGGTGCTGACGGAAAGACGGAAATGTCCGAGCGAACAGGAGAAGTGCTTTTCAAAAAGCATCTTCAGCGTCCAGCCGGCGGGAAGGTCGGTGGGCTTGGCGAAACGGAAGACGGCCGTCTGGCGCTGCCCGTAGCCGCCCAGCACCTGCCAGCCGCTGGACATCTCGCCGTCGAGCGCGGCGGAAGCGTTGTTCTTCTTCCGGGCGGCCTTGCCCTTCGCCTTGGCCTTGGGCGCGGCGGCGGCGTCGCTGATCCGGTCTTCTTCCTCGTCGTTCGTCGCGAAGGCGTCGCCGAATTCCAGGCGGCGGCCCTCATGCCAGGCTTGGAGCTCGCTGAGGAAGAAGCCGCCGAGGGGCCCCTCGTAGCCGGTGAGGCCCGGGCCGTCGTTGGGCAGGGAAGGGTGGTCGGCGACCTCGAGTCGGAGGGCGGTGACGCCTTTCAGCGGGCGATCGAAGGTCAGGTCGTAGACGTCGCTCTTGGTGCTGTCGCCTCCGCCGAGGATGAAGCCGTCGGGCTGGACCTCGAGTTTCGGCATCGTGGTCTTGAGCTTGGCGGGCCGGATCACTTCCCACTTCGCGGCCTTGGGGGCTTCGGCGGCGATCCAGGCGTCGACCTTCGGGTCGAGGGCGGCGACGCCGCCGGGGAACTTGCCGGGCAGGGATTCTTCGGCGGCGGCGATCTTGCGGGCGTGCTCGGCCAGCTGCGCGGCCAGGTCGGGCGGCGGGATATGGTAGGTCGGTTCGTCGGCGTTGTTCAGCAGCGCCATGACACCGTAGTAGTCCGTGTGCAGGATCGGATCATACTTATGGGTGTGGCACTGGGCGCAGTTCATCGTGAGGCCCATCCAGGCCGCACCGGTGGCGCCGACGCGGTCCACCATCGCGTAGAAACGGTATTCGTTGGGGTCGATGCCGCCTTCTTCGTTCAGCATCGTGTTGCGGTGGAAGCCGGTGGCGACGAGGTCGTCGGGCGTGGCGCCGGGGAGGAGGTCGCCGGCGAGCTGCTTGATGCCGAACTGGTCGTAGGGCAGGTCGGCGTTGAGGGCCTTCACGACCCAATCGCGGTAAGGCCAGATCGTGCGCGGGCGGTCCTTCTCGAAGCCGTTGGTGTCGGCGTAGCGGGCGAGGTCGAGCCAGCGACGGGCCCAGCGCTCGCCGTAGCGCGGCGAGGCGAGCAGGCGGTCGACGAGCCTTTCATAGGCGTCGGGCGACTTGTCTTGGACGAAGGCATCGGCCTCTTCGGGCGTGGGCGGCACGCCGGTGAGGTCCAGCGTCACGCGGCGCACGAGGGCGTAGCGGTCGGCTTCGGGAGACGGCTTCAGGCCGGCTTTTTCGAGGCGCGCGCGGACGAAGGCGTCGATGGGATGGACGCCGGTCTGCGGCAACGGCGCCTGCTTAGGCGCGGAGAAGGCCCAGTGAGGCTGATAGACGCCGCCCTCGGCGATCCAGGTGCGCAAGGTCGCCTTGTCTTTCGCGGACATCGGCTTCTTCGCCTCCGGAGGCGGCATGATATCGTCCGGGTCGTCGGAGAAGATGCGATGGATGACTTCGCTCTTGTCGGGCTGTCCCGGGACGATCGCGATCTCGCCGGACTTACCTTTGCCGTGGGCGGAGTCGACGAGGTCGAGGCGGAGCTTACCTTTGCGCGAATGCTCGTCCATGCCGTGGCAGGCGAAGCAGTGCTGGGCCAGGATCGGCCGGACTTCGCGGTTGAAGTCGACGGCGAAGAGACGCGTGGCGGCGAGCGCGAGCAGGGTGACGAAGGAAAGGCGGGACATGGGGCTGCGGGGTCTCCGGGCGGGGTGCGTCCGGACGAAGATAAGACAATTTAGACCGCCCGGGGTTGCGAGCAATTAGCAGGCGGGCTTTGGCGATTGCGGGCCCTAGGCGGTCGGCTAATTTGGCGACGTCGTGCCCCGCATCGCCCTCATTTTCTGTCTTATCGCCGCAGGGGTGTCCGCCGCCGACGGCCAAAAGTTGGGCGATGGTCCGGAGCAGAAATGGCGGCTGGCGCTGGGTTCCCCGAGGTCGACCTTAGGTCAGACTGGTCCGGCGGAACGGGTCGAGTCCTTTGAGACTCCGGACTTCCGGGCGCAGCTGTTCCGGCAGCGTACCGGTCCGGAGACCTGGCAACGGATTCTCATCCTGAAGCCTCTGCGGCTCGAGGGCCGGACCGCCGGAGTCGTCGTGCCGTTCTACGACCCCGACCGGATGTGCGGTTACGACCTGCGGACGAAGCAACGGCTCGGGTCGGAGCGGAACACGGCTTTCTTCGGTCTGCATCTCGTGCGGCAGGGCTACGTCGTCGCCGCGGTCGAGGCTTACCCGTTCAACCTGCTGACGCCGGACGAGCAGAAAGCGAGCAAGGGCGGGATGGGCGTCTGGCGTGACGCCGCGGCCAAGCTCGCCCGGCAGGAGCCTGGATGGACGGGCATGGGCAAGCTCACCCACGACACGCTTCTGGCGGCCGACCTCCTGGCGGCCGATGGGCAGGTCGACTCTTCCCGTCTCGCGGTGATGGGGCATTCGCTCGGCGGCAAGATGGCCTTCTACGCCGGCTGCCTCGATCCGCGCTTCAAGGCGATCGTCGCGAGCGATTTCGGCCTGGCATGGGATTCTTCCAACTGGGGAGACGCTTGGTATTTCGGCGACAAGCTGAAGGCTATGCGCGCGGACGGGCTTTCGCAGGAGCAGCTGCTCTCCGTCCACGCCCCCGCCTTCTTCCTGATCGCCGGACAATACGACAGCGAGGCGACGTGCGGCCCTTTGTTGGACAAGGCCCGTAAGACCCGGGAAATCACGGGCCGGGCGGGCGCCATCGAGATGTTCGACCATCGTTCCGGCCATCAGCCGACGTGGCCTTCCTTGAAGGCGGCCTATGCCTGGCTGGCTCGGCGGATGGACATGCCCGCTCCCGACTTCGCGCATCTCGACACCCTCGCCCGCGAACAGGCGAAGCCCGCCAAGTAAGAGCTCACTTCTTTTTCTTCTTCGCTCCGGCTTTGCCGGCTTCCGCGCCGAGCACCGGGCCGTTGTCGGCCGGCAAGGAACGATGCCAGGCGAGCACCGCGGCCGTGAGGCGCGCGACGACCGCCGGTTCGCGGGCCGCGAGGTCGGTCGTCTCACCCTGATCCCGCGCGAGGTCGTACAACAGCGGCTTCGAGCCGTCATACTCGCAGAGCAGCTTCCAGTCACCCTCACGGATGGCGAGGTCGGGTTGCGGGACGGCCAGGGCGGGGAGCCAGACTTTCCGTTCCGGCGGACGCCGCCAGAAGATCGGACCGGGGTGGGAGGCCGGCGTGTGCCCGAGCAACGTCCGCGAAAGGTCGGCGCCGTCGAGTCCTGCGGGCGCCTTCGCTCCCGCGAGCCGGGCCAGCGTGGGGGCGAGGTCCATCGCCGCGAAGACCGAGGTCGCATCGAGCGTACCGATCCTGGATTTTTCCATGAGGCCGGGTGCCCAGACGACGAGCGAGGAGCGGAGGCCGCCCTCGAAGAGCTGGGACTTCTTGCCGCGGAAGGGGCCGGCGCTGCCGGCGCCCGGTTCGGGTCCGTTGTCGGAGCAGATCACGATGACCGTGTTGTCGCGCAGGGTGGCGTCGCCGCGTACGCGCTCGCACAACCGGCCGAGCTGACGGTCCAACTCCTCGAGGACGGAGAGGTAGATGCGACGTTTCTCCGGCGACCATTTCTCGAGCGGCGGGAAATAGGGGCTGTGGACGTCGTCCGGCCAGAGGTCGACGTAGAAGGGCTGAGGTTTCGCCGCCGCCGCGTCGATGAACCTCAGGGCGGCGTCGGCGTAGCCGGTCGTGATCTCGGTGCGGTTCATCCAGGTCACCGGGCCGCCGAGACGCTCGGCATCGGCCCAGATCTTCTTCGGATCCTTGTCGCCGGGCTTGAGCGTGAGCGGGAGGAGCTTCGGGCCCATGCCTTCGAAGTTGGTCAGCGACGCATCGTAACCGTAGGCCGTGATCGCGGGGGCGTCGTCGACGTCGCGCTGTCCGCCGAGGTGCCATTTGCCGAAGTGTCCGGTCGCGTAGCCGGCGGACCGCAGGGTGCGGGCGAGCGTCGGAGCCTGCGGGTCGAGCCACTGCGCGTTGCCGCGGCGGGTGTTCTCGGCGCGGTTGTCCAGGAAGGAGTTGATCCGCCAGCGCTGCGGGTACTGGCCGGTCACGAAGGCGCACCGCGATGGGGAGCAGATCGGCGCGTTGACGTAGAACTGGGAGAAGCGGAGGCCTTCCGCGGCCAGCCGGTCGATGTTCGGCGTCTTCGCCTCCGTATTGCCGAAGCAGGAGAAGTCGCCCCAGCCCATGTCGTCGATGAGCACGAAGATTATGTTGGGCTTCGTCGGTTCCGTCGCGCCCATGAGCAGGGCGGAGGCGAGCAGGCAGAGGAAGCGCATGGTTCAGCGTACGCCCGAGGCCACGGCATCCTTCAGCAGTTCGGCGAGCCGAGCGCGCATGGCCTTGACGCGTTCGGGCTGGGCTTCGGCGAGGTTCTTGGCTTCGGAGGGGTCGGCGGACAGGTCATACAGAGCCAAGGATTCGTATTTGCCGGCGGCCTTCTTGCCTTTCTTCTTGCCGGGCGGCGCGACGTCGGCGGCGCCGCCGTCGACGATCAGTTTCCAGTCGCCCATCCGGACCGCCGCGCGGGAGGGGCCTTGGGTCGACACCGAAAGGATGGCGTCGTGGGGCGAAGCGGCCTGCTTCGTCAGCATCGGCCAGACGTCCAGGCCGTCGACCGGCAGCTTCTGTTCGAGGGAGCCGCCGGCCTGCTTGATCAGGGTCGGATACCAGTCGACCATGTGCATCGGTTGGCGGATACGCTGTCCGGCCGGAATGCGGCCCGGCCACGTGGCGAAGGCCGCGGCCCTGACGCCGCCTTCGAAGATCGAGCCTTTGAAGTCACGGAGCGGGGTGTTGTCGCCCGGCTGCGGTCCGCCGTTGTCGCTCGAGAAGACGATGAGCGTGTTCTCCAGCCGGCCGGCCTGCTTGAGCGCCGCTTCGATCTGGCCGATGGCTTCATCGACCGCGGCGAGCATGCCCGCGAGCTTCTGGCGATTACCCTTCAGGTGAGCATAGGGCTTGAGGTAGCTGTCCGGGACCTGGAAGGGGCTATGGACGCCGTTGAAGGGCACGTAGAGGAAGAGAGGTTTGGCTTGGTCGGCCGAGGCCACGACCTTGCAGGCCTCCTTGGCGATCAGATGCGTCGTGTAGCCTTCTTCCTTCAGCGGCTCGCCGTTGCGATACCAGTCGAGCTTGTTCATCCGTTCATGGGTGAAGTAGTCGAGCATCCCGAAGAAGTGGCCATACTGGTGGTCGAAGCCGCGGGCATTGGGCTGGTAGGCTTTCTCGAATTCGCCGAGATGCCATTTGCCCGTGAGCGCGGTGCGATAGCCGGCCGAGCGCAGGGCGTCGGCCAGCGTGCGTTCGGCGAGCGGCAGGCCCCAGCCGGCCCCGGGCGAGACGATCGTGTAGACGCCGGTGTGCGTCGGGTAGCGTCCGGTCATGAGCGTGGAGCGGGTCGGCGAGCAGACGGGCTGGACGTAATGGTTCTCGATGATCGCGCCGCTCCGGGCGAGCCGGTCGATGTTCGGGGTCTTGATCTCTTTGCCGCCGTTGAAGCCGCAGTCCGCGAAGCCGAGGTCGTCGATCAGGAAGAAGACGATGTCCGGCTGCTTCGTCGTCTGCGCCGTGGCGAGGCAGGCGCAGAGGCAGACGAATACGGTCAGGAAGGGTCGGAGGTTCATGGGGTATGCCCAATTAACCCCATGCCCGCCCAAAGGTTGAGCCTAAAACGCCGTCAGCTCACTTGGCGGGCAGCCACTGCGCGGCATCGACGATCACGTGGCCGTCGGTGCCGGCGTTGCCGATCTCGACCCAGCCGGCTTGGCCGGCGCTGAATTCGAAGTTGCCGACGACGTGGAAGAGGCCGTCGAGGGCGGGCTTGAGCTTCTGGTTCACGAGGACCTTGGTCTCGCCCTTGGCGTGACGGATCGTCACCGGGACGTTCGTCGCGCGGTTGCCGTTGATGCTGTAGGAGATCGCGACGCGGTAGGCGCCGGCGGCG
>JACCDO010111023.1_pt1 | contig 11776 bp, 2 predicted proteins | sample 7446101 | NCBI WGS metagenome assembly JACCDO01 (sample SAMN15323440, study PRJNA562643) | freshwater metagenome | isolation source: river surface water | place: USA:Blue River Watershed | collected 2017-08-16 | reverse complement strand
GGTGTTTCCACGGCACCGCTTGCACCAGGTGCCTGAGCTTGTTTCAAAATCTGTTAAGTTAGTTAGAAAAGAGAAGACTGTTAATAAATGTATGCATAGGATACAATGCATTGACTAAACATGAGACATCATTACAAGAAGCCGTCCTCCCAGATGTTAAGATACCATACACCTCAAGTGGATCAATTGGAGTAGATATGAAGTTCATCAATGCCGCAGGGGCAACTATGGATGTATGTGTCATCAACGGTGTACGCAGCCATGACAGACGGCAGGACAGCCACTGCATCAAAATCAATCACAAAAAACAACACTTACATTCGCAAAAGAGGGCTTGCCACCCCACGATACATTGGATGCCTCCGCGGATGCTTCCTCCGTCTCCTTGAGAATGAATACAAAACAAATGAAAAACGTTAAAAACATGAGTATTGATACAAGATTAACTTATCAAAATAGGCTTTAGGACTTCAAAACAACAATCATTGTATTACGTTTGGCTTGCATATGCGTGCTATCAGACAGTACGAATACATTTAGCAACACATTGAAAGGTACCGTATTCGGTAGAGCTTCCTCGCCATGCCTAGTTGTTTTAGTCATCATGTAGCCAGCACTGCAAATAAATATTTTCAAAACAAAATTAACAAACTTACCTTTGGTTGTGCTTCTTTTTTCCTATGAGAACGGGCTTTACCACTAGATTCCTTAGTATTGGTATTGGGAGTCTCTGTTTTTGAGGCAGGTGCTTCAGCACCGCGGCCTGCTGAGGTTCCTTTGTCATTAGCAGAATTGTTGCTAATGCTATTATTTGACTTGGGGGCACTTGCAACACCAGCGGTGGCAACTACTGTACTACGAGGGGCAGGTGTCTTGACAGGTTCAGTTTGGGTGGAGACCACAGCAGAGCTTTTCACTAACTGAGCCCAAGAGCTTGCAGAAGGTACAGCATTAACCCCACGTGGTTGCTGATTACTATTCACACTGGTCTTTCCTGTAATACTGCTTTGAGTAATAGACACTTTGGTTTGGAAATTATCGCTATTACTCCGAGATCGATTGCCGGAGGCAACAGATGTATCCCGAGGTACAGTACCTGTTGGAATCGCGGGTTGCAAAGATGAAGTTGTGTGCTCAGTCATATCAACTGAACCTGAACGAGGATCTCCATAAATCATAGAAGCGTAATCAACAGCGCCTGACATAACCGCTTCGCGTTGTACTGGCTTGCCCTGCTGTAACTGTTCGCGGGTCTCATCAATAGAAAATGAACGTTGACGTTTTAATAAATCCATATTAGGAGTTGCAGTCATTGCATGTGGATGATCCGCTGGGTTAAGTGGACGTCCATCAATACCAGCAGGTATAGGTGCGTCACGTACCTGACTCACGATTGCGATGATTTCTTCCGCGGTATATCTCTGATATTTAGTTTGATATCCAGCCGCTGGTACAGATGATTCATCAACATGCAAAGGAGGAAAGTTTTGCAAGTTCAGATCAACTGGTTGCATAGGTGCTGCACCCCCGCTGCTTCCTTTAATCTGTTGTCCCTTCGCGCCTTTAGAGGCTTTGGTCGCGGTTGAGCCGTTGTTCGTTCTGGCATCAATACCACGACCACCATTAGGACTACCGACTACACCAGTTTTGCTACCTGAAGCTTGGCGACCGCCGTTTGTAGGATAAGCAGCATTCATTGCGCCATTTTTATTTATGCCTGCATTTCCTGCAATTCCTTGAGAAGGACCGACACGCCCACCGGAACGATCAAAGTTATCAGTGCCTTTACCCCGTTGGGTCTTACCCATTGCGCTAGATGCTTTCCCATCCATCTGGTTATTCATACTGTCCTTAAACTTGTCTTTGTTGGAAGCGTCGTCGTTCCACATTTCATATGATGGTGTGGGTCGGCCACCCTGACGAGGAGCCCCGCCCCCATTTAACGCTAGCTGTGCAGTACCAGGGATTAAAGACAAATCGACTGGTTGCATACCGTACCCAAACACATTTCCTCCAGGACCTGCTAGAGCGCCATTGACATTCACTTGAGCCGGCACGTAACCATACGGAACCACTGGAATAGGCGACATTCCCATAGCAGGAACCACTGGAAATCCACGCATAGAACCCACATTCATTGGCAAAGAAGGTGGAGGCTGGCTATAAAATGAGCGAACAGCGACTTCTGTCTTCAAGCGCGCTTTGACAGCTTCTCCATTAAATTGCCTTCGTTTCATCTTCAGGTCGAGTAAAGTATCCTTGGCATCGGTTTCAGAATCCATTTCTACAAACCAAGTATTCTCGATGTCGCTTCGTAAAGATGCTATACGCTTGCAGCCTTCAAAGTTGAAGATTTCTCTGACCAAAGCTTCAGGGGTATCTGCAGGAATTTCACGCAAAATAATGGTACTACGACCACCAGCTTTGTTCAAGGCGCGAATGCGACCTTCCTCTGTGATAACACAGACTTGTGAGTCACGCAAAGCCTCTCGCAGCAACGCTTCATCGCCATTTACAAGAGACTTCATTTTACTGAACTTCATGACCACAGTGATCGGCACCGAATTGCTGGCGTCCATGTGAGACATCAAGAAGGTATCACTCTGCAAGTTTTCTTTACTAAAGTAGTATTCGACTTGTTTTCGCACAGCTTGAAGAAGCGAGGCATGATCCAAAGGTGACGAAGGGTCACTCTTTTCCCCAGAAGGTGAACCAGGTTGACTTAGATCAGTGTCATTACTTAGCACGCTCGCCATTTATCAAGGACGGATCTAATTTATAGAATTAATATATGCTATAGCTCGATTCAACGCTTCTCACCGATATCTAAGTGTGGATGTACTATACACGCGCACTTAAGATCTCCTTTTTCTTTAAACTAAAGCAAATCCTCTTGCTCCACTAGTTATTGATAGCTTCGTGGATTATTACGCTCACACTACTTCAAAATATAAGAAAGAACTCCCAACTTTCTCCACAATCGTAATCCTAACCGCGCAATTAACTCCTGTTAACGGCGTATGCGCTTTTCGTATTCACTAAAGACACGTGATATCCGTAATCTCAGATTCAGAATCGCTCGCTCCCAGGGGGGGACCCCTAACCCTGGGGTCCCATGTGGCACCATGTGGCAAATTAATAATTTTTACTAGGATGTCTAGTTCAGGCTCTTATACGAATATACTCTCTTCTTATTTCAGTTGATTTATTTATAAAAAATCTAATTCTAAAATTGAATTTCAGATAACTCATCAATCTATCGAGCTGCGACTTCTAGAGCATATTTCATGCCCTGGCCGCACTTATCCATATTTTTCTCTGTATACTGTACACTGAACACATTATCGCACTTCACAGCACAAACATTTCCCCAAAAATTGATGTCTAACTCGTCGAGAACCATTTTTACCAGGCATAAATGGACCGCCCAGAGTCACGTCTCCTGCAGCTGGATTGGAATTCTGCATGTTTGCATCAAAAACCAACTTACCGCCCACAAAAACACGTCGCACAGTATCTTCAGATCGTAACAATTCAGGATTTGTTAAGATATCAGGCAATACGAATGTCAAATCTGCCGCATAACCTACTTCAATTCGGCCTAACAAATGCTCCATGCCGCAAGCGTAGGCTCCACCTATGGTATACAACCATAACGCTTCCGAGAATGTCAAGCATTCTTCGCGTTTAAACACATCACTACTGTCACGCGCTTTGCGGAACATGGCGTCATAAATACCTACCAGTGGCGCTGCTGTCTCAATCGGTGCATCCGAGCCGCCTGCGACGACAATACCAGGGGTATATAATAACTTCTTCCATACATAGGCGAATTGTAAATGGTCGGGCGATAGTCTTCTTTGCACCCATGCCATATCCGTTGGTACGAAAGAAGGCTGAATATTAGCGATGCAATGCAAATCGCTCATGCGTCGTATCAAGTCAGCACCCAGCACCTGGCAATGGGTTAGGACGGGTCGATCAACAGCAGTTAGTCCACATGCTTCAAAGCAATCCAGCACAAGCTCTGCGGCTGCATCTCCAATAGCATGTACTTCCAGACGAAACCCTTTCGCACGAGCTGATTTTATTTGATGCATAAGCGCGTCTTTTGAATGAATTAAAATGCCTTTGTGTTGATCGGTTGGTGCACTAGGTGTAGGTACCTCAATACCTACTTCTCTTGAATCACTCAATATACGTAGAGCGGCAGTCTCTGATCCTAATGCTCCATCAGAAAAAATCTTTAATCTTTCTATAACTAGCCTAGAATCAGCTTTCCACAGGCATCCTGGAGCGTCCGACTGAAGGACGACCGGACGGTGCGGCGTCAGCTCGACCTGTGGTTCTTTGTCGTTAGATAAATAGCGCTCGTCTGGTTTATGCTCTGTACCAGGTGCCACTGTTGACTGTGTTCCTAGCTCTGCTAAGACAGGGGTCAAAAAGCACCTTATAGGCAACGCGTCTTCATTCTGGAGGGTTTTATAAACTGCTACGCATCTCTCGTCATTAGTTTGGACAGTTGTCAGACCAACAGCGACGCATCGCCGCAGTCCTTCTTGTATATTTCTGCGAAGTTCTCTTGCAGATTTGAGTGGAATTGCTGCAGTGGCAAGCTCTACGGCAGTTTCCCGCAAAATTCCCGTAGGTAGGCCCTGAGAGTCCAAATCCACAGCGCCGCCTTCTGGTACCTTGAAAGCCGAGCAAAGTGTATTCAAACCCCCTTTCATTAAAACACCAGCTAGCTGTAAAGCGCGCGTATTACAAACAACAATATGCCAACATGCACGCCACAAGAGAACAGGGCGATCCGGACACACGGCGTCCAAGTCATGCCTATTCGGATATCTACCGAGTTTTTCTTGGTCCCAATGTGTACCTACTAAAAAGGTGTCATGAGAGGAAGAGTCACTCGACACATTAGCTGTTATGAGCTTCTCTTGCAGCTTTGAAATTGATGTGCATTCTCCCAATTGAACAAATGATAAACTTTCCCCAAAACCAGCAACATGAATGTGGGAGTCCACAAGGCCAGGGACAATCAATTGTCCACATCCATCCAGTACTTGAATGTCTTCGCCACAAGGAGGCTCTTCTGAGTCCTTGGTACCACTTAATCCCACGACAGATATCCGACCATCTTCATTGATCAAAATCCATCCATTTGAGGCACTTCCTTCAATCGTTTCCTTATGCGAAGAATCTGGAGCCGAAGAAATGGTATCATTCCATTTCCAAATCAAGCAATTTTGCAAAAGAGTTCGGGACATGGCACTTTCTTCTATTGATTGAAAGTGGATTCTCTGTCAATTTTTATTTATCTAAAAAAGCCATAAAGATTCTATTACTACGTATATATATCTTATAAATGATTATTGACAATTGTTTACAATTTAAAAATGATCTTCGTTATCATCAATTCTGAATCACATCTTCGTCGAGCTCATCTTCCTGCTGTGACATGACTGACACATCTGCTCCCGCCAGGCTCTCCTCACGAGGCGTGTCTTCATTGATAGCTTTCTTAGGCGTGTGTGCACGAACAACATGTGGCCCACCTACCAAATAGCGAGACGTGGATGCTAAAGTGTTATCGGCAATTTTACCAACAGGAGTTGAGGCGGCATGCAGCATCTGGGACGAAGTCCCAGCTAACTTATTCAGCTTTGAACCTAATCTCTCTTTGTCTATTTGCAAAATATTCATGTTTTCTCTTGTACTGACTGTGTCTGGGTGCTCAGCACCCAGCATGTCCATTCGCACATCCAATGCTTTTATATATAATTCTTCCGCCTCAGAAAATCTCTTTAACTTGTGTAATAGAATGGCTAGATTGTGCTGAGAGGATGCCGTGCTGATATGATCTTCACCGAAAGCATCGCTCTTCATTTTAATAGCGCGTTCGAACAAAGGCTTACTATTAGTGTAGTCACCCTGTGCAAATAAGAGCAAGCCAATGTTGTTCAAACTCTCGGCGACCGTAGGGTGGTCATCGCCGTAGACAGCCCGGCGAATACGCAATGATTCCTCGTAGTAATCTTTTGCATCGTCAATATCGCCACACGAAAAGCACAAGCCTGCTAAGTTATTTAAACTGGCAGCGACTGCCGTATGCTCAATTCCAAGGACTTTCTTCTTAATATGCAACGATTCGCGATACAAGTCTTTCCCTTTCTGTGTGTTACCCATCGCTACATGTAGAGCAGCCATGTTGTTCAACGTTGCAGCCACATCAGCATGTAATTCGCCAAAGACTTTCTTAAATATTTCTAGAGCTTGATTATAGCATTCCGAGGCTTCTGTGTATTTGGCCATTGCTTTAAGCAGTAAACCTAGATTGTTCTTGGCCGAAGCCACATCAGGATGGTCTTCACCCAGGGCTTCGATTTTGATGTCCAGTGCACGTCGGTAATAAGGAAGCGCTTTCTCGAACTTGCCTGTCGTATGCAACAACCCGCCGTAGTTATTCAAAGATTGGGCTGTTGCAATGTGGTTTCGGCCCAGCATTTTCTCTCGCGCATGCAATGATTCTGAATAAAGTGGTTGGGCGTCTAGATAGCGCCCCATGCTGTAATACAACATAGCGAGAGCACACTGGCCATCTGGAATACTGGGATGCGAATCTGGACCAGCATAAGCGTGCTTGCGAATTTGAAGGGCTTTTATTAGCAAAGGTTCCGCTTTCGCGAACCGATTTTCATATCTCAATGTCTCTGCCATGCCTGCTAAGCAGTCCGCAATTGCAGGATGCGTGCCTTTCAACATATGACGACGCATGGTCAGACTGTGTTCATACAGCGCCATCGCCTCATCATTTTCCTTTCTTGCCCGCATCAACTCCGCCTTGCCGAATAACAAAGATGCTATGAGTGGATGTTCCGCATGTTCGCCAAAAGCGGTCTTACAGCAGGATAATGCGGTGTCGTAAAGCCATTTGGCGTCTGTTAGGAATGAAATGGTAGGTCTGGTGACGTTGGCATCTATATGTCTTCGGTCTCGAGAAAGCTTCTTTGGCGCTGGAAATTGGTATCCCATATATCCCCCTAATGGTTTATTCGATATCTTGGGAGCTTTCCTTTGTAGTAAAGGATGCATAACAACTTTGCCGCGACCTGCCGCAATTAGGGTCAGGTCATGTGTAACCTCAGCAGGCCACTGATTCTTAAGGCGCTCGTCTGCCCCAAGAATAGACGACAAGTACTCTGTCAGAGTCGGTCCAATGCCCTTATTGACTTTCACCTTCGTCACGCGTTTTTCAGCAGCGGCGGCAGTATTATTGGGATAAATGTGGCTCATGGCACGTAAAATATCTGCCACGCCTAAAAAAGACTCGCAAGTTAACAAATGCTCATCCCCTAGCAGGCGTCTTCGATGCGATAAAACATGCTGAAATAAATCATGTGCCAGCATAAGATTCCCCAGCCCTTGTAGCGTTGAGGCAATACCTTGTTGTATGATGAACACGCTGGGATGCTCATTGCCGAACAAAGTCAGCATCATGTCCAAGCATCGCTCGTAGAGCGGCATAGCATATCTCTGCTCTTCATCTTCATCCAGAACAAGTTTTTCCATAGGCGTGCGCTGCTCGCTCTTAATAGGACTCGTTGTTACAGGTAAATCTTGGGGGCCATTGTAGTCATTCAAGCCCATGCTAGCGTCGCCCAAGGTACTGGTTTCATCAAAGTCGCCTGCTGCCGCAATATCTGCATCTAGACGCGTGAAGCTTTGCTCGATTTTTGCTAAATTTACACTTGTGACACTTTTGTCGTCATCTTTGTCTCGAGCATGTGTGGAAACGCTCAGTTCGACAGAGGGCTCAGCCTCCAAGTGCACGCTTCCTCCTACAACACTGCTTGACAGGCTGCCGGCTTCCCATCGCTGCGCTCGGAGAGCAGCCTTCTTCATCTCTTCCAAATCCGCAGCAGTGATCAAACCTGAGTCCTTAGTGAGCTGTTCTTGCCCTTTTTCAGTTAAAGCGTTTTTTTCTGGCAATGCATACAATCCTTTATAACGGAAGGTTTCCGCTAAACCAAAGAGCGACTCTGCAATTTCCGGGTGGAATTTATCCTGCTTTGCTGGAATTTCTGTATCAGGTATCTTCTCGTCTTTTTTCTTCTTCACAGTGCCGGGTACAGGCTTATCTTTTGTGTTAGTATTCTGAATAGATATTCCAAACACTGCTTTTCTTATGACCAAAGAGTCTAGGAAGTAACTCCGCGCCAGATCGAAATGGCCTAGTGCATTGCTGATGTCCCCCATACTGTAAAGTACTCGCCCAACAGAAGGGTGCCTCGAGCCTCGAGATATACGCTGGTTGACAAGGCATCGCTCGAAAATTGCGGATGCTTGTTCTAATTTACCTTGCTGCTGTAGCACTTGTGCCAAGCTGAATTGTGTGTCCACAATGTTGTAGTGATCGGCGGGTAGCACTGTTTTGCGCATCTTCAAAGCCCTTTCAAAGATTTGCTTGGCATCATTAAACAAACCTTGGGCAAAATAGCATGTACCTAAGCAATGCATGCTGGATGCAACAGCCGGATGCATGTGCCCTAAAGTGGCTCGTCGCATAGCCAACGCGTCATCATGTCCCTGAATTGCAACTTCATAGTTCCCGTATATGAAATGGATATCAGCGATACTAGCAATGGAATCGGCTAGATCTGGATGCATGTTTGTTTTATCAGGTTCCACCTCTTTGTGTCGTTCACGTGTTCGATGGGTCGTTATTCGGGTACGAATTTGATAAGCGTTGTCATGCATATTTTTCGCTTTGTCGTATTCGGCGGATTGCACATAGCATTCAGCTAAAGATGCCATAGCGGTGGCGACAACGAGGTTTTCAACACCTAATGCGCGTCGTAATAACTGCACGGCGCGCTCGTAAATAGGTTGCGCTGTGGCGTAGCGACCAAGACCAAACAGGTTTTCGGCGAGCATGTACAAACTGTAAGCAGTCTGCCAATTTTGTTTGCCAAATAAATCCCGACGAGTGGTTAGACAGCTTTCAATCATACCCTTTGCTTCCAAAATTTTTCCTCGCTTCATGAGTATTTCACCTTTGAGTTGCATACCAGTGACAAAGTGATAATGCTTTTCAGAAAAAACCATCATGAAGTGGCTCAGCGCTTGTTCCACGAGAGGGAACGCTACATCAAGCATACCCGAAGCCAGCTGAATACGACCTTCTTGGCAAAATGCTAGTCCAATTTTACCATGGTATTCAGGAAGAATGTCTTTGTATACTTTAAGAGCTTTTTGCACTAATTGAGATGCTTTTGTGAAGTCGGCATTAAGACGGCAGTATTCAGATTGAGCCATCCATACATCAGCAGTGCGAATGTGTTCTTTTCCATACACAGCAACAGTGGTATCTAGTGCTTCGTGTAATTTAGCGTGTCCTTCATCAAGATTGGACAACTGAAGCTTCAGCGAGCCGATGCTGAGCAAGGAGTCTGCGATCTCCGGGTGACGCTCTGTTGACGACAAGTATTGCATCTTAATGTCTGCGGCCACAACGTGTAGAGAAACGGCTTCAGAGAGCACTCCGTTGAGCTGATGGATACAAGCGTATTGATACAAGCTCCGTCCAGAGGCGAGAGATTTTCGGCCCATCAGAGCTTTGCATACATTTAGAGCAGAATCGCACATTAATCGAGCTTCTTCGACATCACCCATAGCTAAAGCTATATCGCTTCGCAAGGATAATACTGCTGCGATGTGTACATGATTGCTAACAGGGATATTCCGATATACAAATGCAGGAAGGCGCTCTCCGTCGATGCCAGTACGTAACTCCAGAGCCTTTGCTACCACTGCGTGCGAGGCAGCATATTGGGCTTCAGCCAGTTGCACACTGTTTCCAGCAACTGAACCATCTTCAAGCACAGATGACACATCATAGTCATTGCCAGCAGCTGGATCTCGTGCAAATGCATTAACGTGTTCACTCACACCGCCAGCGGTATCACCTGCCTGAGTAATGAGGCGCTTTTCAATCATATCGATTTCAGGATAAGATTGGCTTTCTAAAATACTTTCTAGAAATTGTCGACTAGTAATGTTTAATTTGCCGGCATTGTGCTTTAAGCGTCCAAAATATTTTAACCTCAAGCGCATGCATTTTCCCACAAGTTTTTTGGCTTCTGGTAAACGTTGCATCGCCAAATAAAGTTCAGCCAGAGCATAGTAATCGTGACTGCAGTCGGGATGGTCATCATTTTTTGCTGGCTTGCTACTGCTAGCAACCGATCCTCCAGATGTTGCATGATTGGCATCCTTTCCTGGTTCGACAGGCGTCGGTGTTGCTACAGAAGCAACGGCCTCAAAGCGAATTTCTTGAGACGCCAAAAGACATTCCTCGGCAAGCTTGAACTTTCCTTCCACTAAACAAAGTTTGCCTAGCAAGAGTTTGATATCGCAAATCGTGCCATAGTCATCGACGAAATAGCACTGTGCATTTGCGCGTCCTAGCTCTTCACAAACCTGCAGAGCCTCCTGAGCATGCTCCCTAGCATGCGCCAGCTCGCCACGTTCCAACGCAATGCGACCCAACGCAATCAAGCTCTGCATAATACTGGGATGATTATGAAATGCAGGTTTTCCTTTTCTTCTGAATTTGCCTCGAATGGCGTGTGCTCTAATGCGCGTGGCGAGCACTCTTTCATGTAGTATCAGCGCTGTTTCCAGTTGTCCCTGCTCGCGGTAAATTTCAGCTAAACCGTAATAGCATTTTGCGCATCCTTCACTGAGTTGTACAGTTCTCGATACAACTTCGGTAGTTTTTTCTTCGGCGACTGCTTCCTCGACTATTTCCACTCCGTCGATTTTCACATACAGCGAAAAGCACTGCATGTACAATTGCCGAGCTTGAGCGAATTTGCACTGAATACGGCAGCTTGCAGCTTTAGCATATACGCTAATAGCTACTGCCAGATTTTGACTTGCAGCTTCATGCCCCATATGCTCGATCTGTAAGGAAATGGCTTCGTCATATTTTGCATCGGCTTGGGTGTACAGGCCTTGGCGCTTGAGCTTTTCAGCTTCCTTCATAGCCCTTTGCGCAACTTCCATTTCATTCGGGGGCTTCTCCACAATCAGACGATATGCAGTAAACTTAACAACCCAAGGATGTGTTGACAAGAATCCTGCACTGGCCAAGGACTGAAGTACGGCGTCTAGATCCAGCATGTATTGCGGCAAGCGATCTTCTTCGGGTATGGCGGCCTGCGAAACGATCGATTGCTTTTCGGATGCTACAGAACCTACTACAGAACCAGTAGCGCTTGCATTGCCAATAGATCGATCATCTCCTTCGCCACCTTCTTGAGACTCCGCCAATGCGCGCGCCTCCTCGTCAGAGGGTCCGTCGAGCAGTGCTCGCTGCTCAGCCGCTTCAAAGAGTTTTTTGTCGTCCTTTGATAAGCTAAATAGAAATCTCATTTTCGCTTCTGCCTCAAGCTTGTCTACAACAGCTATGTTACCTCTTAGATTGATAGAGAGTGAATGTTGTGATTGCTCTTCGACAGCCCGACTTCTCGCTCCGGCTTCAGGGGTCAGCTCTGCTGATTTCGAGCCGATGGGAGGTCCCGAAATCAGCTGCTGCTTTACGAACTCTTCTAGTAGGGCATCTAAAGCGGATTTCAGAATATCTCTGATACGAATGTATTCCTCATTCTGAAAAATAACAACTCCATCGGCATCTCGAGGTATTGCCACAGACAAATCAGTCCCAATTTCAAAAGTGGGTTTCTCGACTACAGTATTTACGGAAGGCCCT
>JACCDO010075784.1_pt1 | contig 11778 bp, 10 predicted proteins | sample 7446101 | NCBI WGS metagenome assembly JACCDO01 (sample SAMN15323440, study PRJNA562643) | freshwater metagenome | isolation source: river surface water | place: USA:Blue River Watershed | collected 2017-08-16 | reverse complement strand
GGGGTAGTGGCGCTCGTGGATCATGGCTTGCCAGCTGGTGCTCAAACGCACGATGGAGCCACGAATATCGAGGTTTTCCAGCAGAAAACCTTGGACGAAGCTGTCAGCGAGTGAACTCATACTCATCCCCAGATTAAGGCAAAGCTATTGGCGTCAAAGCCAATAAACAACTGGCCATCATGTTCCACGATGGGGCGCTTAATTAGACTGGGCTGGGCCGTCATCAGAGCGATGGCTTTTTCTAAATTGATATGGGTCTGTTGTTCAGGAGAAAGACGGCGCCAAGTGGTGCCGCGAGTATTGAGCAGCTTTTCCCAGCCCACTTGCTGAGTCCAGCCTTCCAAGGTGGCGCTATCAATGCCCAGTTTTTTGTAATCGTGGAATTGGTAAGAAACGTCACGGGAATTCAGCCAATCAAAGGCTTTCTTCATGGTGGCGCAGTTCTTAATGCCGTACAGGGTGGTCATGTCAGGTCTTCCAGTTCATCGCAGCTCGGAGAGCCGCCTCAAAGCGGCGCGCATGGTACTCGCTTTTCGAGAGCTTGAGCCACGTTAGTCAGGGACGGTAAAACGACAAAGGCAGCGGATGCGCTGCCTTTGCGGCGGGGAAAGTGTGGTTCTTAGGTCGACGGCACGCCGACGCCGTGGTGTTTGAGTGCAGCGATCAGGCCTTGGGCGGCGTCTTCGATGAGGTCCAGTACTAAGTCGAAACCTTGAGTGCCGCCGTAATAGGGGTCGGGTACGTCTTCGTATTCCCCATGAACCCGATAGTCCAACAACCGGGCTAATTTGGCTTGGTGCCAAGTGGGACACTTTTGTTTGAGTATGGACAAGTTGTAGTCGTCCACAGACAAAATTAAATCCGCTTCGTTGAAGTCTTTGGGTGCAATCTTCCGCGCCCGTAAGCGGCTGATATCGTAGCCGCGCTGGGCCGCCGCCCGTTGGGCGCGCATATCAGGTGGATCGCCTGCGTGTCCGCCATGGGTTCCCGCTGAATCCACCTGCACATATGGGTCTAGACCTGCTTGGATTAAATGTTGACGCATCACGCCTTCTGCCGTTGGTGAGCGGCAGATGTTGCCCATGCACACAAACAGAATCTTCATGATCCTCCAACTCGCTGAAAAAATTAGCTGTGTTTTTCCACCACCATGCGATCAATGGCGTCCACAATCGAACCACTGGCCTCTTCCATATGGGTGAGGTGGCCGTAGATGCGTTGCTGTAAAGCGAAATCTTTTTCCCAACCTTGATGCAGTAGGTCGAGAACATTGCTGACGTTTTGGTGCACCGTGTCGTGGGGCCTATCCATGGACGAATACGCTGAGGTAGCACTGAAGCGCTTTTGACCGTCTTCGTGATAGCTTTTGCCGACGCGACAATCGTGGCTACCTGTCAGTGCATCTACATATTGTGACTCACCGCCACTATTCAAGGCCATGTACACGTTTTGCTTGTAAATCATGTGGTCAGCCTTGAGCAGGGAGGCAAAGCTCTTGTCCATGGCATAAAACGCCTGTTCCAACGTCTGATTGGCCGAGGTGGCGAATTGCTCAAAGTGCTTGGAGACGTCACTGACGCGCACTTTGGCTTCCTGTGCCAAGCTACTCATGAGGCCCGAATCATTCAACATGGTGGTGATTTGACCCATCAGGCCTTCCATGATGCGACCGATGGATTCAGACGCATCCTTGGTGTTTTCAGCCAGCTTCCGTACCTCGTCGGCAACCACCGCAAAACCCCGACCGGCTTCACCAGCGCGGGCGGCTTCGATGGCGGCATTGAGTGCCAATAGATTGGTTTGATCGGCGATGCCGGTAATCAAACTCACCGCGTGCTGAATTTCGGCGCCCCGTGCATTGAGCTCGGTGATGGTGCTGGTGGCGTGTTCAACCTTTTGGCTGATGCTGGTGAGTTGGCTCACAACAGCGGTGACGGAGCCCTGGCTGGCTTCTGCATCGTTGTTGGTGCGCTCCGCCTCTGCTACGACTTGCTTCATCAAGTCGGTAATCGAGACTAAGTCAGTCTGGGATGAGGCGAGGTTGGACAGCAAGCTGCGTGCGTTGAGAGCCTGAACCATGGAAATCAACAGGTTGCGCATTTGCTCCCGATTGGTGGAGGCCATAGCGTCCAGTGAGACATTGAGGTTTTCTAGACCGGTGCGGAAAGTGCCGTGTAAGCCGGTGGGTTGGGTCTTGCGGAAATACTTGGCGTCGCTGAAGGCTTTAAACGATGTGCCTACTTCGCGGAAATATGACTCAAGCTGGTCAAGCAAGTCATTGACGTTCCAGCACAAGTGACCGATTTGGTCATCTTGGGAGACATTGGTTACTCGGGAATCAAATTTCCCGGTACAGATTTCTTGGGTAATGCGTTCCAACTCGGCGAGCGGGCGAAACCATGCACGGGTCTTGGCATTCATCCAAGCGGCTAAGGCAAAGCCAAAAAACAGCACCACAAAGGGCAACCAATGAAAACCGTAGAGGTAGATGTTAACGGCGATGGCAATGAGCAGCAAAACATTGAAGCCAGCGGCTAACCAAAGATAACGTGCTTGAAGAGAAAGACGATTCATGACTTTATGGGAACAAAGGCTCGCTGGTCTTAGAGGGATAAAATGAATTCATCGTAGCCAAGACCTTTCTCGGCCAAGAGGTCAGTGAGAATTTTAGTGGAAACAGAAATGGCTGTTTTGGCGCCTGCACGGCGTTCCGCATCCAGCATCACTTTGTAGAGACCATCCACAATTTTGACGGCTTCCTCTTTGGGCTTTCTGCGCACGGAGAGGTAGCCGACGATTTTGTTGTTTTCGTCGTAAGAGGGGGTGACGTTGGCAAAAACCCAGTAGAAGCTACCGTCCTTGGCCATATTTTTCACGTAGGCGAAACACTCATTACCGGCTTGGATGGTGTCCCACAGAAGTTTGAATACACCACGGGGCATGTCCGGGTGTCTGATGATATTGTGCTGGGTGCCGATGAGCTCGGTTTCGGAATAACCAGAAAACTCAATAAAGATACGGTTGCCGTAGGTGATGCGCCCTGATGTATCGGTTTTGGAAACAATGAAGTCATTCTCCCGCATTTTCCGTTCAACAGATGTTGGCTTGATGTCCCGTTTCACCCCTGCTTCCTTTCTTGTTCGGAGTCATACCAAAAATACGCCTGTACATGCCTTCAGCAAAAAGAATGCCAGTAATAATTTCAAATAGATACAGCGTATGTAGCCTAGCCCTGCATGGGCGGCGCGAGCATATTCGTAAAGCTACGCTGTAAGTTTGATCTGCGTCAAATTGTTCTGGTTGCTGATTTACTCTTGGGCGAAGGTTTGTTTTTTAATTATTTGTTTTTTAAGAAATAAAAAAATATATGTCGATGTTTCGTAAAGCGTCATTTCGTTGGGTAGAGCCGTAGGTCAAACTTTGGTCAGCGTTTTTATTCCTAGAAAAATGTGGGCTAATGCGGTGCTATTTGGCGTTTTGTCTTGGCGCTAGCACCGAAACAGAGCTTGATTCGTTAGAATAGGGATCGACCTGTCTGAGCGCTTGAGTCGGGTTAAGTGGATTTAGTGGTTTGTTTTTTGTTGTAAAACAATTAATTAGATTTTTTCGGCAGGGCGTGTAGGCCGTAATTGGGATGACTCTATGTTCGTAATCATAGGTTACGTGGTGATTTTGGGCTGTGTGGTGGGTGGCTTCATCATGTCGGGTGGCCACGTTGCCGCCCTGATTCAGCCTGTGGAGCTTCTCATTATTGGTGGTGCTACAGCGGGGGCTTTTATTGTTGGTAGTGGCGGTAAGGTGATGAGCGCGGTGATTAAGGCTTTGCCGACCGTGTTTAAAGGCTCGCACATTAACAAAGCGCTATACATGGACTTGTTGTCCTTACTATTTGAGATTTTGTTTAAGGTTCGGAAGGAAGGCTTGATGTCTATCGAGTCTGATATCGAAGAGCCTGAAAATAGTCCCGTATTCAGTAAATATCCTTCTATTCTGGCTGATCATCATGTCATTGAGTTTCTGACTGACTATCTTCGTATGATGGTGGGGGGGAACCTAAATGCGTTTGAGATCGAAGCCTTGATGGATGTGGAAATTGAAACACACCACCACGAAGCGGAAGAACCTGGGCACGCAATTTCTAAGGTGGCAGATGGCCTGCCCGCTTTTGGTATTGTGGCTGCGGTGATGGGTGTGGTGCACACCATGGAGTCAGTGGGGATTCCGCCTGCGGAGCTTGGGAAACTGATTGCCGCCGCATTGGTGGGGACGTTCTTGGGGATTTTGCTCTCTTACGGTTTTGTGGGGCCATTGGCCACCGTGATTGAGCACAAGGCGGCTGAGTCTACAAAAATGTATCAGTGCATGAAGGTTACGCTTTTGGCAAGTATGAGTGGTTATGCTCCTCAGGTTGCGGTGGAGTTTGGGCGTAAGGTGTTGTATTCCACGGATCGGCCCTCGTTCAAAGAGCTGGAAGAAGAAATCAAAAATCGCAAGTCCAAGTAAATCTTGGCGCCCAGCTTAGATCAGGAGTGTCGCGATGCGCAGCGATAATCAACAGCCAATCATTATTAAGAAGGTGTTTAAAGGCGGTGCCGGGCATCACGGCGGTGCCTGGAAAATCGCCTATGCCGACTTTGTCACGGCCATGATGGCTTTCTTCCTGTTAATGTGGCTGCTGGGTTCTACGGCTAAGGGGGATTTGGCAGGGATTGCAGAGCATTTCCAATCGCCTCTGAAAGTGGCCATGGAGGGAGGTTCTGGTAGTGGTGATAGTTCCAGTATTTTGAAAGGTGGCGGAAAGGATCTGACCCGTACTAATGGTAATGTCAAAAAAGGTGAGATCGACGCTGCCAAGAAATCCTACAATTTGCAAGCCTTGAAAGCAGAGTGGGAGAAGCAAGAGGCTTCTAAACTCGAAGAATTGAAGGGGCGGATTGAGAAAATGATTGAATCCAATCCTAGCCTTTATCAGTTTCGTAATCAGTTGCTGTTAGATATTACGAGTGAGGGGCTGCGCATACAGATTGTGGACGAAAAAAATCGCCCCATGTTTGACCAAGCCAGTGCTGATTTAAAGGGATATACCCGCGATATTCTCCGTGCCATTGGTTATGCCCTTAATGCTGTGCCTAACCGGATCAGTTTAGCTGGGCATACGGATGCAACGCCGTATATGGGGGGGGATGGGGGGTTTGGTAACTGGGAGCTGTCTACCGCACGGGCTAATGCTTCGCGAAGAGAGTTAATCGTCGGGGGCTTAGATGACTATAAACCCATGCGTGTGGTGGGCTTGGCCTCTACAGTGCCTTTAGATCAGGCAAATCCCTACGACCCAATGAACCGACGTATCAGTATTGTCGTTTTGAATAAGCGCACTGAAGAAAAGATTCTGTCGGATGGTCGGGTTGTGGATGTTGGTGGTGAGGAAGATGCACAGAGTGCTGTGCAAGCCTCTACGGGGCGGTAGAATGTAGCCCTTTCGCCAGCGTGTAGCCCGTGTAGGTGCCTAACGGCATTGCTTAGCCCCCAAAGGCGAGTTCCCGAAGCGAGTTTGGCTAATATGTTATTTGGAATAGATATCAGATGAAACACCTTAGCAACGTGGCTTTTTGGCTGGGAGCGGTATGGAGTAGTTTGTGCGCCTTAGGCGCAGCGGCGTGGTCTGGTCACTGGATAGCGGGCGGCGTGGCGGCTGCGTTGACATTCCTGATATGGTTGGTCATTGCTCTCATGGGAGGCGGGCGCGCTAAAAATATTATGGTTAACGAGGTGGAATACACTGCAAACCGTAAGATTTTAGAGGTTACTGAAGATGCTTTAATTGACTACAGCTCCCATTTTACTACCCAATTTTCCCTGATTAAGGATGAGGCTTCCCGTGTTCAGTCCTTGTTGTCTGAAGCGATTGCTCAACTTACTGAAAGCTTTCAGGGCATGTTGCACCATGTTACCCACCAAGAGCAGCTTTCTATGGGGTTGGGACATAAGACGGGTGATGGGCGTGATGTTAGTGATGAATTTGATGAGTTTGTGCATAGCACCTCAACCGTAATGCAAAAGGTTGTTGAGAGTGTGGTCGCAAACAGTAAGATGGGTATGGAACTCGTTGAGCTGACTGAGAGCATCTCTAAACGAACTCATGATGTACAGGCGATTTTGTCTGAAATTGGCGCCATTGCTAAACAGACTAATTTGTTAGCCCTGAATGCGGCTATTGAGGCGGCAAGGGCGGGAGAAGCTGGGCGTGGCTTTGCTGTTGTGGCGGATGAAGTACGGGATTTGTCTGCGCGTACGGCTCAGTTTAGTCAGCAAATTAGTGCCTTAATTCAAGCAATGGGTGTGTCGGTGCGGCAGACAGAGCAAGCCATTCAGAAAATGTCGGCTCAAGATTTGAACTTTGCGCTGGAGTCTAAAAACCGAGTCGAAGAAATTGTGAAGGTGATGGAAGAGATCAACAAACACCGTGCGGAAGCTATGCAACAAATGAGTCTTGCGGCAGGGCAGGTGGGGGTTGAGGTGAATAAGGCCGTTACAGCTTTGCAATTTCAAGATATTGTGTCGCAATTGTTGGGGCATATTACTCGCCGGGTTGACGCACTCGATACAGTTACTCCAAACTTGGAAGCAATGGCGAGAGCACTGCCTTCTGGCGACGATGAGGCCGCACAAAAAGCCCGTTATTTGCATGAGCAGGTAGATAGGATGGGGACGGATCTTGAAGGTCTCCATGCATCAACAGCACATAATCCCGTGAGCCAAGATGGAATGGGTCACGGAGAGGTTGAGCTTTTTTAAGACCCCCTAGTGGGATTGACTAAGTAAAAACAAAGGACGCAGTACTATGGCCAAAACCGTTTTAGCAATTGATGATTCTGCTTCAATCCGGCAGATGGTGGCGTTTACGCTCAAGAGTTCTGGGTATGAAGTGATTGAGGCAGTGGACGGACAAGATGGTTTGGATAAAGCCAAATCTAGAACCGTTAATCTCGTGCTCACGGATCAAAATATGCCACGTATGGATGGCCTGACGCTGATTAAATCTCTGCGTGCTTTGCCCCAGTATAAGAGTGTGCCCATTCTGATGTTGACCACAGAGTCTTCTGAGGCAATGAAATCCCAGGGGCGTACGGCTGGTGCTACGGGTTGGTTGGTGAAGCCTTTTGACCCCATGAAACTTATTGAAGTAGTGAAAAAGGTTATCGGCTAGTTGCGCGGTGTACCTGGGTGAGAGGGTCGGGAGGGCTCTCTGTCTAGGTTTTCTTGGTGCTCTGAGCGCAGGCATGACTCGGTAGTCTCTGTAGCTAAATAAATCGGCGGGAGAAAATAGATGGCGTTGGACATGAGCCAGTTTTATCAAGTGTTCTTCGAAGAAACAGCGGAACACCTGGCGAACTTGGAAGCGCACCTTTTGGAAGTCGACAGAGAGAATCCTGATTCCGAGTTGTTGAACGCCATTTTTAGGGCGGCGCACTCGATCAAAGGCAGTAGTGGTACGTTTGGTTTTAATGACATGATGGAAGTAACTCATGTCTTGGAAACCTTGCTTGACCGTATTCGTAAGGGCGAATTAGCTCTGACCGAAGAAATGGTCGATGTATTCCTTCAAGCCCGAGATGTATTGGGTAATCTGTTGGCCGCTCATCAGGGCGACGCCGAAGCTGATTTAGAGGCCGTTGCTGTGGTGTGCGAGCGTTTAGAGCGCTTGACTACAGATTCCGCCGCAGCTGGAGCGGGGGCTGTCGAATCTGAGTCCGCATCTTTTGTTCCCGAGCGTGCAGACAACTCTGCGGCTATTCGCAGTGTGGAATTGAGTTTTTCCCTGCCCGCTGGCGCCCCCCAAAGTTCTATTGATTCCGTAATTAAAGAGCTGGAAATCTTTGGGCCTGTGGAGGTGTTGTCTAAGGCTGTGGCTGTAGGACAGCCTTGGCGCTTAAGCGTGGCATCAGGCGCCGAGCTAGAACTGATTAAGGATGTACTGGATTTTGTTGCTGAACCCAGTTCTATCCAAATCAGTGCCTCTGCCCAAGTACGAGGTGACCAAGACGGTGCTTATGGATTTTTTGGTACGGATGTGGAGCCTGTAGCCGAAGAAACGGCTTATGGTTTCTTCTCTGATCCATCTGCGTCTTTGGCTCAGTCCCCTGCACCCAGCACCGAGAAAAAGACTCGTTCTGCTCGTGCATCCAGTACTCCAGAACCCAAAGAAGCATATGGTTTCTTTGATTCCGAGCCTGTGCCCACTGAGTCGGGTAGTAATGGGGATGCGGATCCAGATCCTCAGGGCGCTTACGGATTTTTTGGGGCACTGCCTCAGCCTGTACCTGATGAAGAGCCCGTCAAACAACCTGGACGCACTAACAAGCCTGCGGGTGATGTAACACCGGGTGACCCCAAGGGGGCGTACGGTTTCTTTACTACTGTACCGAAGCCTGTGGATACTGTCCCAGAGCCAGTCGCTAAACCTGCGCCTAGTGTGGCAAAGGTTGTCGAGCAAGCGGTGGTTCCAAGTGAGGCTAAATCTGCCAAGGTGGAAACGGCTGGAGCGGCGGCTCCGAATAATGGTAATGGGGACAAAGCCAAGTCCAGTGGTGGCAAGTCTGCGGCAGTGGCTAAGGCGGCCGCTGATTCCAGCACCATCCGTGTGGGGGTGGAAAAAGTCGACCAGATGATTAATCTGGTGGGCGAGTTGGTGATTACCCAAGCCATGCTGACCCAAGCAGCTTCAAAGCTAGACCCCGTGCAGTTTGAGCGCCTGATGAATGGCTTGGCGCAGTTGGAGCGTAATACGCGAGATCTGCAAGAATCGGTGATGTCGATTCGTATGTTGCCGATTTCCATGGTCTTCAGCCGCTTTCCCCGTGTGGTTCGGGATCTTTCGCAAAAACTCGGTAAGCAAGTGGAGTTGAAGCTCTCGGGTGAAAGCACTGAGCTGGACAAGAGCCTGATTGAGCGTATTACCGATCCGCTGACTCACCTTATTCGTAATAGCCTCGATCATGGTATTGAGCCGACGGATGTACGCCTGGAAAAAGGCAAGCCCCCCGTAGGGACGATTAGTCTGTCCGCTTCCCATCAAAGCGGCAATATCGTCATCGAAGTGGGTGATGATGGCGCAGGTCTGAATCGCGAAAAGATTTTGTCCAAGGCCAAGAGCCGGGGGCTGCCGATTCATGAGGGCATGAGCGACCAGGAAGTTTGGCAGCTTATTTTTGAAGCCGGTTTCTCTACTGCCGACCAAGTAACAGAAGTGTCTGGTCGTGGTGTAGGGATGGACGTGGTGAAGCGTAATATCACCGCCATGGGTGGGCGCGTTGAGATTCAGTCTATGTTTGGTGTGGGCACGCGTATGACTGTGCGTTTGCCTCTGACCTTGGCGATTCTCGACGGGATGTCTGTTGCTGTGGGGCAGGAAAATTACATTATTCCTTTGAATTATGTGATTGAGTCTTTGCAGCCGAAGAAGTCCATGATTAAGACCGTAAGTGGGGTGCAGCGCCTGATTCAGGTGCGAGGTGAATACCTACCTGTGATTGCACTCCATGAAGTTTTCGGTATTAAGAACTTCACCGAAGATATTGAGAACGCCATCATGGTAGTTCTTGAGGCAGATGGTACAAAGGCTGCTTTGCTGGTGGATGCTTTGGTTGGTCAGCATCAAGTCGTGATTAAGAGTTTGGAAGCCAATTATCGTAAGGTTAATGGTGTCTCTGGCGCGACAATTATGGGCGATGGTCATGTGGCCCTGATTTTGGATGTTGGCTCTCTCGTGAGCATGGCGCGCCATCAAGTCGCAGCTTAATTTTTGTTGTAGATCAGACGGCTTCCCTACTGTCAAAGTAGCGGAAGCTGTTTTTTTGGTGTTGATATGAAAGTTCTTGCTAGTCTTTTTAGTGCGTTATTACTTTGTGCGGGTATGGCTGATGCGAGTGTGGCGAAGGCGTCCACTAAAGCAAGCAAAACTCAGAGCAAGGCTCCTACTGAAGTTGAGTTGTTGTACAACTTGCCTCAGGAGCAGGCGGCACAGCTGCAAAAAATTGTGGATCGCTTTAATAGCCAAAGCGCGGATACGAAGCTGGTGCTAGCCCGTCGTTCGTGGCGCGATGGCCCCATACCCGTATTGTTATTTCTCTCTGGAGAAGAACAAAGTCAGTTCTTAGAGAGCAAGAGCCGCTATAAACCCTTGTGGCAAGGTATGCGTGAAGCAGGGTATCCCTTGCGTGATGGCCGGGCGCCGGGACAAATGTCTACTTCGTATTTGTCGCCAACGGGGCAGTTATTGGCTTTACCTGCTTTGGGTACCCCCGTGCTTTTCTATAACAAAAGCGCATTTCGGGCTGTGGGCCTGAACCCAGATCAGCCGCCTACAACTTGGAGTGACTTGCAGGATGCGCTTGGCAGGTTGCGCAATGGTGGCTACGTCTGTCCGTACGCCAGCTCCGATATGCGCTGGATTCATGTCGAGAATATTGATGCATGGCACGACAACAATTTCGCGAATAACGAGAAGTTATTGTCGATCAATGACATGCTGATGATTAAACACACTGCCATGATGCTCACTTGGGTGCAGAGCAGCTATTTGCACATGTTTGACCAAGCTGAAGTGGCAGGCAAGCAATTCGCCAGTGGTCAATGTGCGGTGTTGACCAGCAACTCTAGCTTGTCCCCGAGTTTGCAGCGGGAAGCGGGTTTTGAAGTAGGTATTGCCCCTTTACCTTACCACCAAGGTTTTCCTGGTGCGCCTCGTCATACGTTGGCAGATGGTGCGGGGCTATGGCTAGGGGCCGGGCACCAAAAGAGTGAATATCAGGCAGCCGCCCGTTTTGTGAATTTTTTGCTGACCTCGGGGCAGGGGGAATGGCAGCAACAAATGGGATATCTGCCTTTGGGTAATAGCGGTTTTCCTAACTTAAGTCTTACAGCTAGTGCTGTTTCGCCGCTTCACAATAAAGTGGCGTTGGAAACGCTCACCTATAAGCCTGTTACTGGGCAATCGAAGGCTACGCGCTTAGCGCAACGTCCGGAAATTAAAGACATCGTGGATCGGGAGTTGCGCAATGTCTGGACCGCGCAGAAAACGACCAAGACGGCGCTTGATGATGCTGTCTTGCAGTCTAGGGCGTTGGCTCCTGGCAAATGAATAGGCGCCTTCTCCAAGGCTTGCATAATTCTAACTAAAACTGTAACGTGCCCAACTTTCGAGATTCCTCCGCACTAAGCAATTGTGCTGCGAGGCATTATCCATTAAGGCAAGGAACAGTCTGAGTGAGTACGATTTCAGGGCGGTTTTTTTCCGGTCTCAAGGCAGAAAATCGCCGCCATACCTACATAGGACTAGGGCTAGCCGTTGTCTTGTGGTTAGGACTATCTTGGTTGCTGTCTGGTTATTACTATGAACGTCGTACTGATACTTATGTTCGCGAAGAGTTAAAGCAATCTGAAACTCAAGCGGAAAACCAAGCTCGTAACCTACGACGGGGTTTGGCTTATCTTCATGGTATTCCTGCGGCGCTGGCAGAAGAACAGCTCGTTTTATCTTCCCTTTTTCCATTTGGTAGTCATGCCAGTGCCAGCGTGTTAGCTCCGGCACTCCAACGAGAGAAGTGGGCTCAAAGCCGAGATTTGAGTCGCCTCAATGAGTTCTTGCAGAGTACGGCCAAGAAATTAGGGGCGGATGTTATTTGGGTAATGAATGCCTCCGGGGATTGTGTGGCATCCAGCAATCATGACACACGTCAAAGCTTTGTGGGTATCAATTACTCCGACCGGGAGTATTTC
>JACCDO012111701.1_pt1 | contig 11779 bp, 9 predicted proteins | sample 7446101 | NCBI WGS metagenome assembly JACCDO01 (sample SAMN15323440, study PRJNA562643) | freshwater metagenome | isolation source: river surface water | place: USA:Blue River Watershed | collected 2017-08-16 | reverse complement strand
TTCTTCTTTAGGTTCTTCTTTAGGTTCTTCTTTAGGTTCTTCTTTAGGTTCTTCTTTAGGTTCTTCTAAAATTGTAATTTGTTGTTCTTCTATCATTAATTGAACAGAACGATTATCTTCAATTTCATCTCTTTCACTTAATAAATCTAATTTATCTTTTAACATTTCTATTTCTTTTTTAGCAGTTCTTAATTGGGATTGATAAGTTTTAAGTTCAATCTCTTTTTCTTTTATTTGTTTACTTAAATTGCTAACTAAAGAAAAATTTTGATAATTAGATTGATTAAAATCATGATCTTTAATATCATTTTGTAGCTGTGAGATTGTTTTATCTTTTTCAATCAATGTTGTTTTTAATGTTGATAATTCATTACTTAAATCATTAAAATGACTTTCTATAAGTTGATTATGTTCTAACATAGTATTACTAATCATTTCAATAATTTTAGTATATTGTTGTTTTAAAAGAGTTTGAAACATATTTTTTTCCATTTATTGAATATATTCAATTAATAATTAATAATTAATAATTAATATTAATGAACAATTTAAGTTTATTTTAAGAATTAAAAATAATTATAAAAATTAAAACATTTGGAAAATATTTATAAAATATGGCTTTTAAAAATGAAAAAGAAAAACTAGCTTATGCTATGTTTAGTGATTTTTCTAATATTGAGAAAACATATCGTCCTTCAGAAGATGAATTAAAAATTATTATGAATCAAACTTCATGCACAGAAGAAGAAGCCAGGGATTTTTTTAATAAAAATAAAGGTAATTTAGAAGAAACTATTTTAAATTATCTAGAATTAAATAATGATATTAAAATTACAAAAGCAAAATTGGTTAATACAGAAGACTTGTTGAATGAATCAATACCCGTTCAAGAAAAGATGGAAACATATCGTGATATTCTTTATCATAAAGATCTTATTTTTCAAAATAAATTTGATGAATCTTCTAATTTAACTGGTAAAAAGATAGAAATTTTATATTATATTCCTTTTGATATTAAAACAACTCAATTTCGTAAGTTAAAATTTAAAGGAAGTAAAGATTTTTTCTCTTTTGAAATTATTAAACCTTTTATGGAACGTGAAATAACTGATGATGAATTATTTGAATTAACCAAAAATAAACCTGCACAAAAAAAAGCGATAGAACTTGAAAAAAAGGATACTGATTTAACAATTGATAAATCTGAAGAAGATAAAAAAGAAGAACTTAAAGCTATTGAAGATAAACCTTCAATGGAAATCAAAGAAGATAAAGAAGAAGATAAAGAAGAAGATAAAGAAGAAGATAAAGAAGAAGATAAAGAAGAAGATAAAGAAGAAGATAAAGAAGAAGGTAAAGAAGAAGGTAAAGAAGAAGAAGATGAATTAGTTAAAGGTGAAGATAAAAAGGTTGTAATTAAAACTGTAATAAAAAAAGGGTTAACTATGGCTAGAAAATGGGGATGTCAAAAACCAATTATAGCTTACATGGATGTAGATGAAAAAGATAGAACTGAAGAAAATATTAATAAATTGGCAACTAAATTTATGCGTTCATGTGAATATTTTAATGAAAACCAATATGTTTATGGTCCTGCAATTGTAATTGATAATTGGATTATGTAAAGAAAAAATATAAATTTATTAATTATACTAATATTTAGAAGAATAAGCTCAATATTTCTGTCATAGTTTTATAATTTTATTATACTTAAAATATGTTTATTAATTATCTAAAATTTAAAATGTCTGATGAATTTATCGATTTAGTAAAATTATTTCAAGAAATTATAAATAAAATGAATATTACTTCCTGTCCTAATTGGATGGATTATTATTCTAAATCAATTATTCTTTTTGAAGGACAATCAAAAGGATATTCTGAAAAATATCAAACTGTTCAAGAATTAAATAACCTATATAATGGATTTATTGGATTATATGCTGGTATATTACCTACAGTAACTATACGTGAATTAAATATTTTTACAAATCATAAAGGTAAACAAATTATTGGATTATATTTAGATTCATCTGATATAATTGAAATGAGAGCTGACCTTTCTTATACTTTCGGTTATAAAATATATTCAGATGAAAATATTATAATTAAACAATTTAAATCAACTGATGGTTCTGATAATATTATAATTGAACCATTAAATTTATTTTTTCCTATAATTTCTGAATCCCATTTAAAAAAAAGTGTAAATATTAGAGATGTTTATAATGAATTGATTGGGTATTTAATAAATCATTCTTTAAATAATAAAGTTATAGAATCAACGGCATTAGTATATGAAACGGAAAATAAAAGAGGAAAAAAGATAAAAATTTGGTAATTATATAATTGTAATATGGTATAAATTTTAATTTATTAGAATTTTTGGTGAGTCATATTTCTTTTTAATATGACCAATTCTAGCTAATTGATCAGCCATTTCATTACCAAACCAAAATAAATATTCTAGAGATTTATTAATGTTATTTGCATCATTTTCAGGTTTTACTTGATGAGAATTAATATGTTTAAAAGTAATTGTAAATCCTAGATTATTAATTTCTTCTAAAATTATTAAAATTTCCTGTATAAGTTCCTTATTTTCAACTGATTTTTTATTAACAGTTTGCCAATTGTTCTTTTTCCATGACTCAGACCAAACTAGAATACAATTAATTGCATATTTAGAATCTGATACGAAAATAACGTTTCTAATTAGATTATTTTCTTGTTTGATATATTCATCTTTTAAATATTTTAAACCATGTAATATAGCATTTAATTCAGCTAGATTATTAGTTCCAGTGCTAATTAATTCTTCCCCAAACATTATACATTCAGAATCATTTTCTAATGGAATTAAGATAAATAAACCAAAACCACATCTAATTGATTGATGCTGTTTATCATGAATAGCTGACCCATCACAAAATATATAAATTGTATTTTTAATATTTTTGATTTGTGCTTTTCTAGATACACTAATATCATCAACAATTTTTATTTTTTCATCAATATCAATATTAGAATATTGGTCAAAATAGTCTAAAACAGACTTTTGCTTAATTTCATTATCATTTGTGTTATTAAATTTTTTATAGGTTTTCTTTTCATTATCTTTTTCAGTTATTTTAGTTATCTGATTATTATTATTTGAAGAATGTAAAAATTTAACGGCATCAGGCATATTATCAAATTTTTTATAAATTGCTCCTGGAAATTCATGTATTTGTTCCTTACAATCAGTCCATGTTTTATAAATTCCAGGAACAATTCCTTTTTTTACAACATAATAATATGTTTTATTAGACATTTTACATTATAATTTTAATTATAATCTTTTATTTTTTAATTTCAATTTTACTAATTATTTATGTATGTTATTTTATGAATCATAAAATCTATAAAAATATAAAAGATGTCAACAAAAACAAAGAAAAAAGATTTAAAGGAATCTATTAAAAATAGAGTTGATATAGATAAATTATCTGAGAAGTTAGCTTCTAAAAATCTAAATTTAGATATTTCTGATTTTAAAAAAACTCTTGATAAATATTCTATACCTGCTTTAAATAATGAAAATAATGATGTCGTTGAATTTTTAAAAGATTTAAAAACTAAAACTCAAAAAAGAAAAAGAAATGTTACTATTTGTTTAGATGAACAACAATCATCACCACATTCTTTATTAACTTTATCAGAAAAAAATACTCCAATACAAAAATTTTCTTCTTCAATAAGTCATGACTCTAATATAATTAAACCAAAACCTGTTAGACTTTCAACACCGAGTCCTAATCTACATAATGATTCAGAGAATGATGATGATATTATATTTAATCCAAAACCTAAATTAAAAACAAAAACACAGAAAAGAGTTAATTTTAATATTGATTATAATAATGAATCACCTAAATTAAAAAGAAAATATGAAGGAAAATATGAAGATAAAGTTAATCCAAAATATAATTTAGATTCATTATTAGAAACAGCTAAAACAATAACTAGAAATGAACCTAATTTAGATAAATATAATAATCAACAAATAATAAAAAAAAAAGAAGAAAAACCAGAAGATAAAATTAGAATCGTAAGGGTTGATACTAAATTATTCGGATTTGACGATGAAGAAGAAGAACGTAAGAAAAAGGAAAAAGAAAGACTAGAAAAAGAAAGAGTGGAAAAAGAGAAACAGGAAAAGCAAGAACGACTTGATAGAGAAAAACAAGAACGAGAATTAGAAAAGGAGAGAGAAAAAGAAAGATTAAGAGAACTAAAAGAATTAAAAGAGTTGTTAAAGGAAAAAGAACGAGAGAGAGAAAAGGAGAAGGAGAGATTATTACAATTAGAAAAAGCTAGAGAAAAAGAATTAGAAAAAGAAAGATTACGGTTTGAAAAGGAAAGGGAAAGAGAAAGAGAAAAGGAAAGAGAATTAGAAAAACAAAAATTAAAAGAGAAATTACGAGAACGGTTAAGACCTAAAACAAAAGAAGAATTATATCAGGAATCTTTATCTAATCAAATAAGTTTAGTTGAAGATAAAATAAATCAATTGGAATATTTAAGTCAATATTTACCATCTAATCATCCATCAATTATTCAATTAAATGTTGACATAATAACCGAAAAGAAAAAATTAAAAGAATTATTACCAAATAATAAAAAAGAAAAAATAGGAAAACCTAGTGAAGTTACATCAAAAGAGATTGACACTTTTAAATCTTTTTATTCGAAAAAAGATATAAAAGATAAAAATCATGAAAATGAATGTGATGATTTTGTAGTTCCTAATCTAAATGATAGTATTGCTATTTTAGAACCAAAAAATAATAAAAAAACTTTTAGAAAAGAAGAAAAGAAAGATGAAAAGAAAGATGAAAATAAAGATGAAAAAAAGGGGGAACATGTTAATATTTTTAAATATGACCGGAAAATAGTAGAAAAAGAATATCAAGAAAGATATCAACATATGAAACAAAATAAACAAAACATGAAACCTAATATAAAACAAAATATTATTGAGAAAGATAACTATAGAGTGAATCAAGGGAATGGTAATATTAATATAAACAATAAGAATAATTTTATTCCAACATTTAAAAAAGCATCCACATTATCATCATTTGTTCAAGATTCTTTAATACCTAGAAAAGATAAAACTATATATAATGAATATAGTAATTATGGAACATATTGTCAATATCCTATAGAAGAAGATGATTTTCCATTACCAGAGAAAAAAGTTGTTGTTATGGAATCTTCAAATTTAACATGTGATATTCCAATTATAATGGATTGTGATAATAATCTTAATTCAAAATTTGTAGAATTAGATGAAGAAATAGATGGATTTATTAATAAAAATAGATTTTCAAACAAATCAAATATTGAAAATAAAAAACAAATTATCAATAATACTAATACTACTAATACTACTAATACTACTAATACTACTACAAATAAAATTATTAATATTGATAATAATCATGAAAAAAATGAAAAAAATGATAAATCTATAGTGGATAAAAAAAATAATGTTCAATCAAATATTAATTTACACGAGGTTAAAAAAACTATGATTAACACAAAGAGATATAAAAAATCAAAAGATAATGAATTACCAATAACACCATCTCTATCTAATAATTTATCTAACACTTTAAATAATGATTCATCTAACACTTCATCTAATATTAATATATGTAATAATGATAATTTAAGTAAACCTAAATTTAAAAAACCTCCTAAATTGACACAAAAAAGAGAAAAAGATTATTTAGTTCAAAAGAAAATAATAAATGAAAATAAAAATATCCCTGAGAATTTAATGAATTTTTTATATTCTAGCATGTTGGATAATGATTATCAAATAAATTTTGTAGATATATTAAATCAATAATTATATTTTTTATATCATTCGCATTATTTTCTGTTATTTATAATAAATTTAATTAATTTAATTATGTCCTTTTTATATGAGAAGATACCAATTAAGATAGATTCATCTACGAAAAAGAAATCAACTAGAGTTTCAAAAAATAGTAAAAAGAGTCATAAAACAGATATGCCCAAAATTACACCATCTTTTGATTTTCTTAATAAAATGAATCAAAATGATCAGGAAGGTATTGGTATTGGTATTGATGAAAATTTAAATGATATAAAAAATATAAAAAAACATTATGGTTTACCTCAAGAAGAAATTAATTTTGATGAAGTAATGAAAAAACCATTTGATGTTCAAAAAAAAATAATAGAAGTTATTCCACGTGAAAAAGTTGAAGAAAAAAAACCACAACAATACCCACCACAACAACTACCACAACAACTACCTCAAAAACCACCTCAACAACCACCTCAACAAATTGTCAAACAAACAGAAAATCCAATAGTTCCAAATATAGTTTTTAGACCAATGAAAATATCTGAAAAAATAAGACAATCATACAAATCTTCGATTATAAAAAGAAAAAAATCCATGCTTAAAAGAAAATATGAAGATGAAATGAAAGATATTGATAAAAATAAGTTAAGTCTAAAAAAAATTAAATTAAATAGAGAAAAGGTTAAAATTAAAAGAGATGCTGAAAAATTAAAAGAGTTAAAAATAAAAATAAAAGAAGAAAGAGCTAAATTAAAGGAGGAAAAGGAAAAATTAAAAGATATAGTCAAAAATAATAAAGATAATACTGATGTAAATATAAAAAAAATAGGAAATAAAATAGATGTTAAGGGTATATCTTTGGATGAATGTAATGGTAAATTTATGACAGAACTTAACATAAAAGATTCTAAAATTAAATCCTTAATTGATGAATTAGAATCCGAGAAAGATAAAATGAAAAAATTAAAATTAGAAAAAGATAAAACAGATAATAATCTTAAAAATTCTCTTGATAATATTGATAAATTAAAAAAAAATAATGAAAATGTTAAAATGGAATTGTCTAAAATAACTAATCTATACAACAAATGTAAAACAGAATCTGAAAAAACCCAAAAAAATGAAAGAGAACTACAAGTTAAATATCAAAAAATGCAACAATTACAATTACAACAACAACAGCAATTGGAAAAGGAACAATTAAAATATAAACAATTACAAAAAATCCAAGAAAATCAATTACAAGAATTAGAACAATTAAAAGGTAAATTTTTAGGAGAAGAATCTCCGGTTCAGATACAATTAAAAAATCCTATACCACAAAAAAATATGCAACAACAACCTATACAACAAGAACTAAAAGATTTACCAAAAACTAAATAGTTATATAAAAAAGAATACTATAAATCCACACACTATCATATATCCAACCATGTCACCTATATAAAAACATGCTAATGCTAAAATTGCAAAAATTACACACATCAATAAAGTATTAGAATTTTCTGATAATTCATATTCAACATTTTTATATTCTTTGTTTATAATACCAATTAATATAAATAGTATTACTAAAACTGATATAAACAATGATATTTTTTTTGTATCTGATTCCAAAGGCATTTTTAAAATTATTTAGAAAAATAAATTATTTTTTGTTTCTTTTCTACTTTTACTATAAGATATAAGATAATATTTATCATATTATCAATTCTAGATATAATAAAACAAATAAAAAAGACAACACAATAAATATGTTAGAATATATTTCGAATGCATTATATAATTTTTATATGTCATTGGGATTGAGATGGTTAATTTACATTGTAGCTTATGTATTAAATGTTGTTTCATATTATCAAAATCCAACTTTATTTTCAGATGGTAGAAATTGTACATTTGGTATTCCATGTAGATGGTTTAATTTTATATCTGGTATGTGTGCAATAACATTAACAATTTTTGGTTTAATAGTTCTTTGGTATGATGCGCCATTTAGTAAATTTTTACCTGATTTTTGGTATATACCAATTGCTCTTATTACATATGCTATAATTGTTCAAATTACAATATCAGTAAAACCTGTTGTTGATAATGGTGAATTAAATCCTCCACCAGAAGGCTTATGGCCTATTAAAGACCGTTCATGGTTATATATATTACTTTTAGTTCTAGATTTAGTCTTCTTTCATCAAATGTATTTAGATGGTGGCACACAATTGATTGAAAATCCTAGAGTTATTGATGATTTAATTTTAGGAAGATTTGGAGGATGGAATAAAGATAAATATAATTTCTTATTAGAATGGTTTGGAACAATACAAATTTTATTTGATATTCTAGCTATTTATCAAATTGTAAATTTTAGAGCTTGCGATTATGGAATGCCAAATAGCTGGAATTATTAAAAATTTAAAATTTAAAATTTAAAATTCTGATTTTATTTTTATTATTTTTTATTATTTTTTATTATTTTTTATTATTTTTTATTATTTTTTATTATTTTTTATTATTTTTTATTATTTTTTATTTTAATCTCATTCTTCCACCCATTCTTCCTTGTCTAGATCTTAATAAATTAAGGAATAAATTGATAATTGATACAAACAGATTTGTTGATTCTTTAATATAATCAGCATCTTCAGGTGTTTTGCATGTTTCAGAATGTTCGACTACAATTTTTGTTTTATATAAAATTACAAATATGAAGAAAATTACACCTATCACAGCTAAATAAAAATAAAATTTATTAAGAAATAACATACTACAATTAGCAAATAAACAGAAAATCATAGGTATAAGATGAGCTAAAATTAAACATATTAAACCTATAATTATATATGGTTTCCATCCAGCTGTAGATTTTATAATTAAATCAGGTTTTATTAAGGTTATTGTAGTAAGAACTGCTACTATTGCTAGAGTTAAAAACATGGTTGATATAACCAAATCTGTTTGATTAATTTGAATTGCTAATTGAATAACAGGAAGTAATATAAATGCAAATAATAATATAAATACCCCCCATGCTAATCTTTTTTTTACAACATCTAACGGGGATATTTTATTAATTAAATAAATTGTATAGAATATTAATATTAATTCAATTATAACTACTAGAAAAAATAGGTATGAAGATTGTATTGTTTCGGTATAATTTGGTATTAATGTATTTAATACTAAAATAAAAAATACAACTAATGACAATGAAACAATTAAATATAAATAAGTGTTAAGAATGTATTTTTCACATGTTGGTTTATCATCCTTAAATGAATTTATTTTTGCAATTATCGATGATATAATAACAGCAACTAATGAAAGAATAATGAAGAATCCGTTTTTATAATTATCCATATTAATTATTTATTTTACAAAAAGATAAAAATATAAAATTATAAAATGATAAAATAAAACTAGCTCTGTTATTATATAGTAATTATTATTTTTTATTTTAGTATGATATTGTATAAATTGTTAAAATATTAATTAAATCTTGAATTTGAATAGGTTTGGCAATAAAACCATCCATTCCTACTTTGAAACATTCTTTAATTGTTTCTTCAGTTACACTTGCCGTTACAGCAACAAATAACATATTACCCTTTAAATTTTTTGATTTAATCTCTTTAACTGCATCAATACCATTTAATCTTGACATTTTAAGATCAATAAAAACAATATCATATTTGGTATTAATTTGTTTATTTTCTAATTCTTCTATGAAAGAAATCCCATCAAATAAAGATTTAATATTTTCATTTTTTACACCTACTTCATTTAACATTTTAATTAAAACTTTTTGATTTGAATAATTATCTTCAACACTTAAAATCTTTAAATGAGATAGTTGTGAATAAGATAGTTGTGAAATAGCAGATGATTGCGTTTTACTAAGAATATTATTTATTTTTAAATTTAAATTTATGTTTAATTTAGGGTCTAATGTAGCAATATCTAATTTATGTTTGAAATTATTAAATAATGAAGTCTTTGTTTTAATATCATGATTAATAAAAACAACCATTTCAGAACCTGGATGTTTATTATTACAATTATTTATTAAAGTATAAATTTGATATTTTTGTTCTCCTAGAATATCATCTGCATTATAATATTTTTTTAATTTAACATCTATTTCAAATGTTTTATGTAAACATTCTAATGAATTAATTACTATCATTATTAATCCAAATTTAGTATTTGCATTATTAATATACATATAACCTTCATGGATAGTATTCACCGGAATAGGTAAAAGCCCCATATTTATTATTTTTTCAACCAATGTTAATCTCTTTTCCAAATTATTTGCTATAATTAAAACCTGTTTTGATGTGTTTTTTAATTGTATTGTTTTATTTGTTTCTTCTGATAAAGAATTAATGATATTATTATTTATTGGATTATGATATTTTGTTGGTATATTTATCGTAACAATTGTTCCTTTTTTTTCAATACTTTCAATATTAAAATCACCATTCATTTTATTTATTAAAAAATTAGTTATTGATAAACCTAGTCCATTTCCTGAACTAAAATTTAATCCAAAATTATTAGACAACCCGCTTGTTTCTTGTTCATTTAATTTTTTTCTAATTTTTTCTAATTCATATTGAGGAATACCATAACCATAATCTTTAATTATTATTTTTAAAATCATTTCATTATCATTTATAAATTTTTCATATGAAACATCAATATCAATATTACCATTATGTGGACTGAATTTAACAGAATTTGATATTAAATTCACTATAATTTGTTGAATTCTTTGTCTATCATGTAATATTTTTAATGGTAGTTTTTCATCAAAAGTTAAATTAATTACGATTTTTTTTTCTTCTATCTCCAATTGAAATAATTCAAATGCATAATTTATACATTCATTTAAATCAAATTCTTTGATATCAAATTTTATTTTACCATCTGAAATATGTGAAAAGTCCAATAAATCATTAATGAAATTCAATAACTGTAAACTACATTTATTAATAATTTGGACTAATTTTTTTTGTTCATCTGTTAATTCAGTATCAGCTAATATTTTACCCATTCCTATAATACCATTTAAAGGTGTTCTTACTTCATGACTCATATTAGCTAGGAAAATATTCTTTTGATAAATCATACTAACTTTTTTTTTATATGAAACTATTATATTGGTCATTAAAGGAATAAAAGGCACAATGTATTGAACATATTGTTTGGTATATTTACTTACATAATTACCTAGGATTATAACACTAATAATCTCATCATGATAAAATAATGGTATACCAATGAAATTTTTTAAAAAAGAAAAATATTGAGATGTTGTGTTTTTTGACCTTCTAGAATCATTTAAAACATCATTTGATATTATGGTTTTTTTTTCTTTATAAATTAAATCGAATAATTTCTCATAATCATAAATATCATTAATACTAATATTATCATCATTATTTTCTTGTGAAAAACTCTTATAAAATTCATTACCATTATCATCCTCTATTTTTATTTCTCCATCACTTAACCGTTCATTAGAAATAATCATTTGAGGTCTAAGGACACTTCTACCAAATCTGTCTTTTATGATTTCACCAACTAATCCATACTTATTTAAAGTTATCCGCATTAATTTTTTTAAAATGAAATGCATTATTGATTGAATATCATCATTAATGACTATTTCATTCATACAATCGGTAACTGTATTAAGTAACTCTTTGGTATATTTTTCGATATCCATTTACACTTTTTACAGAAAAAAAATTTAAAATAATATAATGTAACTAGAATACTATATTTTATAAAAGTCATGTTCTAGGTATAAATTAGTCCTCTATAATTTTTAAATTATAATAAAAAAAGATAAAATAATAAAATATTAATAAGTTTAAAATGACTATCATG
>JACCDO010208395.1_pt1 | contig 11781 bp, 7 predicted proteins | sample 7446101 | NCBI WGS metagenome assembly JACCDO01 (sample SAMN15323440, study PRJNA562643) | freshwater metagenome | isolation source: river surface water | place: USA:Blue River Watershed | collected 2017-08-16 | reverse complement strand
TCAAAAAAACACAAAGGTTTATCTATAAAAGATACAGGTTATACAACAGAACAATTATTAGAAACAATAAAAGAAGACAATAATATTATTGATATTAAAAATACTGATAATTATGTTAATAATGATATTATAGATAAAAAAATAGAGAAAGATAAATATGGTAGTTTAGAAGAAATTAGCTTATTATAAAAATTGATTTGGAAAATATTTAAACCCTTAATGTTATAAAATATTTATAACATTAAATGTGTGGAATCTGGATGTATTTTAGTAAAAATGATTCATATGATGAAAATGATATATTAAAAAGTTCAAATAAAATAATACCACGCGGACCAGATATGTCAAGTTGTAATAAATTTAGTTTTGGAGATTATTCTTTATATTTAAATTTTTATCGTTTGGCAATTATGGATTTATCTAAAGCAGGTATGCAACCGTTTTCTATAGAAGAAGATGATAGAAAAATATATTTGATGTGTAATGGAGAAATTTATAATTATGAATATTTGGTTACTAAATATAATTTAAGTAAACAATTGAAATCACATTCAGATTGTGAAGTATTAATACATTTGTATAAAATGATTGGTCTAGAAAAATTATACGAAGAATTAAATGGTGAAGAAGTATCAGGAGAATTTGCAATTATTATAGTTGATATTTCTAAAGACACTTTATCAATCTCTATGGCACGTGATATGGGTGGAGTAAGACCGTTATATTTTGGATTTAAACCATCTGAATCTGAATTATTTGAATCTATTTGTATTTCTTCACAATTATCAGGTATACCTTATTTAGGTCAAATGCATGTAGAACAGTTTAGACCATATTCTTACAGTACATATAAGTTTAAACTTGATGAAAATTCAAAAGTAAAATTTTCAAATGAAATTACTGTAGATAATAATATTCGTGATATACCAATTACTATATTTGACGAAGAAGAAGCACTTCAAAAGATAAGAGATACTTTTATTAAATGTGTTGAACAAAGAATGCACTCTGATCGTGAAATGATGTTTATGTGCAGTGGTGGATTAGATTCAAGCTTATGTGCAGGTATCGGTGCAAAATTTGCAGCACGTCACGGATTAAAGATTAATACAATGAGTATTGGTCTTGAAGGTGGTACAGATGAAGCGTTTGCGAAGATGGTTGCAGAACATATTAAATCAAATCATTTACATGTATTATGTACAGAAGAAGAATTTTTGGATGCCGCAAAAACACGTGTAATTGATACAGTTGAATCATATGATATTACAACAGTTAGAGCTTCAACTGGACAATTAATTGCATCTGAAAAGATTGCTAAACTTTCAGATTGTAAAGTTGTTATTATTGGTGATTATTCAGATGAAATTACTGGTGGATATAATGAAACAAAGTATGCTCCAAACATAGATGAATTTAATAATAGAATTTATGAACTAGTAGAAAATATACATTACTTTGATGCACAACGTGCAGATAGATGTATTGCTATGAACGGTTTAGAAGCACGAACACCATTTGGCGATCATCGATTTATTAGATTATATCTATCAATAGATCCAAAACTTAGAATTCATCGTGACGGAGTAGAAAAATATTTATTAAGAAAAGCTTTTTCAGGAACAGATTTTATTCCAGAACAAGTATTATGGAGACCTAAAGAAGCGTTTTCAGATGGCGTATCATCACTTAAAAAATCATGGTATAAAATTTTACAAGAAGATATAGAAATGATTTATACTGATAAAGATGTAGAAGATGCTAAGAATAAGTATACACACAATATACCGTATACTAAAGAATCTTTATATTACCGGGAACGTTTTTGTAAAACGTTTTCAGATAATGTTGCAAATGTAATTCCATATTTTTGGCTACCAAAATGGGGTAATGTAAAAGATCCTAGTGCACGTGTCTTAGATGTTTACAAACAATAAATTTATTTAAATTTTCAAATTAAGATTTATTATTTTTTAAATTTTCATAAGAAATCATTATTTTTGTTGACATTGCTATATGAAAAAATATAATATAAGTTACAATAGAGATCAATATAGCAAACACTGGTAATGATAATATACTTTTACCATTTGTCATACCAAATTGTTTAAATTTTTTTGTTTTTTTATCATAAATCAAACTAGGTTTATTATAAATTAAGAGGAGCATTATTATTATATATACGATAATTGAATTAAATAGAGGATTTAACGGATTTATAAAACCCATATAATATTTAATTAGATATTAAATAATTAATATACTCGAGTAATAATATATGTTTAGTGCTAAAGATAAATTTAAAGCATATGGTATTGGTTTTTTAAGTGTAATTATTACAGCATTACTTGGGATGTTTTTTATGAAAGATAATATAAATTCAGAATGGTATAACTCAAAAAAAACTAATATTACTCCTCCTTCATACGTATTTTCAATAGCATGGACAATTTTATATTTTTTATTAGCAATAATAATAGGCAAAACAATATTATTCAAAAAATATATTGTATTAATATTATTAATTATAAGTTTAATGCTACATATTTCATGGTCTTATTTATATTTTTATAAAAAAGACCCCAAATCTGGATTTATCAATATAATAATAATATTATTCATCGGGTTTATAATTTCATCTGGATCAAAAGATGTGAACATAGTACAATTACTAGTACCATATATTTCCTGGATAACTTTTGCAGCAGCAATAAATTATGATACAATGAAAAAATCATAATAAGTAAAAATAGATAGATACTTATTTATAATTATGTTGAATTATAAATAATTTGCAAAATTAGAATCAATCATTAGTTATTAGTTGATTCTAATGGTCCAATAGGTAATTTCTTATTTAATCTTTCAATTGCAAGATTATTACCACTAATAGGGGCCATTTGTGTTGTTAAACCGTTAGATTCTATTTGATATTGAGTATATTTCTTCTTTAATTGTTTAACAATTTCAGTTTGATCCATCATTCCATCTTTTTCTACATTTTCGAAATTATAAAAGTCTTGTCTTGATGAAACGTTCTTTGAACCGTATGAATGATTGGTCATAAATCCGATAACAAATATATCTTCAATGTGTACATTTAAGTCGACTGTCATATCATCTTTAAAGAAATTTCTATCAGTATTCATATCTTCTCTATCGGTAACAAAAGATACTTTTAATACCATTTGGTCATATGAATTATCTTTTTGTATAATCATATAAATATCATATCTTGTTTGTGAATCAGTTGTTGACATAACAAACTTATCTATTCTTATTAAATTAATTTTACTTTTATTAGCACCCTTATCATAAATATTTGATGGTAAACCTAATTTTTTCATTTGTTTTTCCCAACCACTTTCAATTTGCTTATTTTCTTGAATATTTTTCCAACCATTTTCAACATCAGCAAAATTATTTATTTTTCTTTTAAGAACATCATTTAATTGATCCATAAATACTGAAATCATTTTATTTGATTCAGTTGGTGCTAATTCTTTTACTGAAACTGGTAAATTAGATCTATTAAATATTTGTCTACCGGTTTCAACCAATATATCAAATGCGGTTATAACATCTTTATAATCATTATGGAATTGCATTTCTACGAAATATGGTAAAACATTGTCATTAGCATTTAAATTAATATCATTTAAAATATTTTGTTTAGATGTGCTTGCATTAATAGCTTTATCTAAAAATACGTCAGAGTCGTCAAAAGTGTCATTAGTTTCAGTTGTTCTATTATTATCTAATTTTTCACGTTTTTTACAACTTGAACCAGAGTAGGTAATATAAAATAATAATACTACTATTATAATTATTATAAATAAACTAAGATTGTCCATTATATTATAATAATATTCTATAATAAAAAATAATTAAAAATAATATCTTTTAAGAATAATAATCATTGAGACTTAAAATATTTTTGTATTCTCTATAAGATAAATCAAAAGATTCAAAATCTTTTCTTGGTTCCATATCAAAGTTTCTATCATACATAGTTGCATAATCAACTTCATCTCCTTCTACATCTAATGCACCATCCTCTTCTTCGGCATCTTCTATAGCATCTTTTTCTTCATCAGTTAATTGTTTATTTTCATCAACATATTCTTCATAAATACCTTCAGTTATACCCATTGTATCTTTAATATCATCTATATATGTTGCTGAATGAATGAAATAATAAAATTCCTTATATTCCATTTTATATTTATATTTTTCTTCGTTGTATAAATCAAATAACATATTTATAAAATCTATCAATAATAAACATAAATTTGTTTTTACTCCTTTGCTTTCATTAAAAGATAATAAAGCCTTCCATTCATTGATTATATAAAATAAAAGCATATTACCATTTTTATCTACGTTAGATATATCTTCAAAATTTATAGTATTACCATCATTTGATAAATCATTTGTATTATCTATAGTAATATTTTCTGTAATACCTTTCCAATGTTTAAATATTTGATGTGAACCAGATGAAGATGAAACATTAAATGATATTATTTTCTTTCTATATGTTTCTACTAAATTATCAAATTTATTTATAAAATAATCATTTTCTTCCTTTTTATAACCTTCTTTTTCTTCTTCTTCTTTTTTCTTAATAACATATGAATTTAATAATCTGGTAATTAATCTTTGAAATTTATACATAATATTTTTAAGAGTGTTGTGTCTATTTCTAATAATATTTAATACTAAATTTGGTCTTAATTCTTTTTCAATTCCTTCACCTATATCTTGTATATATTCTTTTAAATAATCTTTTTTCATTTCATACAAATCTATAAATTGAGATGGATAACCAAGTAGTTTAATTTTATTTAATAAAGAATAATTAATTTGTATCATTTTTTTATTATTCTTATTTAATATTGGTTGTTTATTTTCTTCTTTATATCCTAATAATATATGTGAGGTTGCATCATAAAATACATCTATTTTACCATTTTTATATGATGTATAATATATAACATCTGTATTAAAAATGGGATGCGATGATTTAAAATTTATTTTATTATCTTTATCTGTGATAAGAATTGGTTTATCTAAATTATTTCCTAAATAATCATGATCAAATATATAAGCATTATTTTTAAGAAAGATATTTTGTTTTGATAAATCTTCACCCAATGTATTTTCAATTAAATTAATAAAATCATCAATATATTTATATTTATTATCTTTTGTAATATTTTCTGAATAATTTTCTTTTAATTTTGTTACAAGTTTTTCATTATATGATTTTTTATCTTTCTTTTCTGTAATAATTTCATTTGTATATGTAATAGTTTTTTCTGATAAATCTAATTTGGCTTTATTAATAGTATCTTTTAGTTTTATTAATTCAGCATCTTCGTACGTGTGCTTGTCAGAATTATTACATTTAATACAAATATTTTTCTTTTGTTTTTCATCAAATACAAAAGTGTGTAATTTACCATCTTTAATACATATTTTTTCAGATAAATCTCTTAATCTGATTAATTCATATTTTTTAATAATTTTTTTACTTAATTCATCAGATAAAGTAATTTCATTACTTTTTGCCCCACATATTTTACATTCAAAAATATTTTTAGCCGATTGCCAATTATGATAAGAACCATTTTCACAATTTGTTAAATTATTTAATTCATCATAATTAATTCTCTTGAGTCTTTTAATATCAATATATAATTTTGGAAAGATATATTTTCTCCAATGATGAGGGGGTTCATATGTTTTTGTTTGAAAATTACCAGTTAATAAATATGCTTCTGCTTTTGTCAAGATAAATTGTTTTGATTCACCAACTATAGACGATGAACCTTCATTTTTAAATTTATTATATAATTCCATATTTGAAAATGTTGTATTTAATTTGTTATAGAATTTAGATGCTAATATTTCAAAAATGATATTTTTACTTTCTTCTTTATTTTCAAGAATACTATTAATAATATCTACTACAGTATTTATTATAATCTTTTGAATCAATGGTAAAAATTTTTGCTTTTTAGCTTTATCTTTAATATCTTCTTTATAATCATAATACCATAAACTATATTTAGTTATATAACAAGATAACATATATAAGACATAACAAAAGATAGGATAGTTTTTAACTAAAACTGTATCACCCTTATCATTTTTTCTGAATTTTAATCCTTCAAATAATGATGATTGTACTTTATCAAATATTTGAAAATTACAGAACCCTTTCTTATCAGAATTAATATATGATATTTGAGATTCATTCAATTCTAACATCATTATAAACATTATGTAACCTAAAATATTATTTTGCTTTATTGGTTTTAAATAATCCTTATCTTTACTTGAAAAGATAAATATACTGTTATCTAAATCAAATACGAATAAATTTGAATTAACTATACCATAAGTCTTTGAAACTGAGTCGTTACGCTCTTTATAAAATTTTTTAAGTATTGTATTATTGTTTAATACAATATCAATTGTATCTTTTATTACTAACTTTCTGCGAGACTTGATAGTTGGAGAGGAACCCATAAAATATTGGATATTTGATATGAGGGAGATTTTTTCTATGAATTTATCAATACTTCTGATAGAACCTTTATATTTTTCGTATTCTGGAATATCTTCTAGAGGAGTATCAAGTGGCATACCATAAACAATGAATCTTTGGGAGGCGTCGTCATATTTACCATCTTGTACATATTTTTTGATATTTAAATGGAAACCACAACTTTTACAGATATAATCATGATCCGCATTTTCAACAACATAAGCTTGAACAAATGCGTATAATTCATCAATAAATAGTTTAGGATCAGATTTTTTGAGTTCAGATAATCTATCCCATGTAATATTATGTTGACAAACGCCTTCTATTTTTTCTTGTTCTTCATAAATACCTTTTTCTTCTAAAAATTCTGTAGATACTCTTAATATATTTTTATTTTCTTTTTCTTTATCTTTAATTTCTGGAAGTTCTAATATATCACCAGTCAAACCATAAACCATATCATCGTTAATATCGTAAACAATTTCAGATTTTGATGCAATTTCAGAACATATCTTATCATCTAATAATTCTTTTAATAATTTATTTTTAGTGATTTTAATCTTGTCTTCTTGATAATCAGCAACTATTTTCATAACTTTATCAATAGTTATGATTTCTTTGGAGTTTTTAATAGTTTCACATCTAGACATAATTTCATTATAAATTTCCTCTATTAAATTATCATAAAATTTACCTAAAATATGTTTAATAGTATCTTCATTATTAAACTTATTTTGTTGTTCATAAGTATCTAAATCAATATTATCTAATTGATTATCAAATAACCAGAATACAGATAAATCTGTCTTTTTATCTTGTACTACGGTTTGTGCTAATAAAGATGATGTTAAATTGAAACCGTTTTGGGTAGATTCTTTTGAATCTCCTAAAGATCTAATATCTTGAACCCTACCATTTTTAATACAGTATGGAGAATTATAAGATGATGGAATAAATAAACCAACAATATTTAATATTTGGTCAGCACTACCTACTCTCATTTGCAAACTAGATGTTGATTTTTGTTTAAAATCTCCATCTTTTTCAAAACTTACTTTACGTACAGCATCAATTGTTTTATTAACTCCAATATGTATTCCATTTGTACTATCTTTAAAGTTTATATATGGGTAAAGAGTTGAATTTTCTAAATCCTTTAATAATTCTGAATTTTCTACAGATACAGTACCTTGGTTTATAAATTTGGTTATTATTTTCATATCTTCGTGTTGATTTATTAATACAACTTTCTTATTTGCCATCGGCATATAAAATAGCTTTTTTGCTTCATTTTTGTCGGTTAAATTATTCATATTAGATACTGTGTCAATTTTATTTACAATATATCTAATTTTAGTATCTTCTTTCTTTTTAATTTTTTGGTCAGTATTTTTATCATATTTTTCAGAATCTTTGTGATATAATAAGAAATCGTCTATGATTGGTATAACAATACCTGACTCAATTAATTCAGTAATTTTTTCATCATTGGATTTTCCTTGGTCAAATAAACTTTCTTCATATTCAGTGATATAATCCCATAATACATATGCCATACCTCTTGTCAAATCTTTTTTGCTTAATAATACTTCAACATTTCTGAAATCAATTGTTTCCTTTGTTGGAAGAACAATGTCAAGAAACATAAATTCACCCTCAGTGCTTTCTAAAATTTCAATTAACTTATATATCTCTTTTTTCTCATTTTTATATAATTCAAAGAGAATAATAGTTTTTATTATGTTATGAGCTTGCATATTTTTGTCTTTTACATCAAAATAAGCCATCTTAAAAAAATCATCAGTCAAATCTTTTTTAAATTTAATTACTTCAGCGTAATCTGGTCTTGCAGTAAGGACGTCTTTTTTTTGTGGTGTATCAGCTTGAATATAATTTAATAATTTCTTTATCATTTGATAAAATTTAATAATAAGTGCATTACTTTCTGAATTAAAGAAGTTTTCTATCTTGTATTGATATTCTGGTTGATTCTTAGTATATTCAACAATATTATTCATAAAAGTAGAATCAGCATTAGTATAAAAATAACCAATATATAAAAACATATATAACGCCAAGTATCTTTTAATTGTTTCCGTAATTTTAATTTGAACTTCTGAATTTTTAAATAGTTCTTTGATATCATTTAAATTCATTTGAACAGAATAAGTTTTTAGTAATTCATTCAATTCTTTTTGAAATTTAACAAAATTAGTTTCATTTAGAATTTTTTGAAATTTTTGGTCTTTAATCTTTACGGAAAAAAAGTCATCAATTAATTTATCTAATAAATCATCAATTTTACTAAGGTACATTTTAATAAAATATATTATTATAGAAGAAAATAAACTTTTAATTTATATCGTTTAAAAGTTTTGATTCGTTGAAGTTTGTTTAAATAATATATTAATTATTTTATTGGAAAAGTTATGTCAGAAAATGAGGAAATAATTTCGAATCTTATCAAGTTTGTTGAGTATGTTAAAAATAATGAATATATAAATAATATTTATATTTATGAATTAAATAGTTTAAAAATGATATATACAGATAAAATAAATACTAGTTTACATCATAGTAATGAATTAATAGATTTTATTTTACACAATATAGAATTTATAGTTGTAGATAATGATTTTAAAATAATTACATATTTGATAAAGAACAAAAATTTAGATGAAAAAACAAAAGAAGAAATAAGCAATAATTGGGGTGATTGTAAAGTATATAAAAATTATATTGGAATATATGTTATATTTTTTATACATGAAAATATAAAATATTATTGTACTAAATATAAAATTCAACATTATGAAAAAAGTATATTAGAACAAATTTCCCCAAATATTTTTGAAAATTATAATAATACACCATTACATAAGATTGTTATATCTCAACGTCTAAAACATATTTTATGTTATGATGAATCATTGAATCAAATCAATAATACAATTTATGATATAGATAATTCACAATTACATTTTTCATGTTTTGATGAATTAGATTTTGAACAGAATGATAACATTAAAAAAATGGAACTAAATAAAAAATTATTTAATGCAGGATATTTGATTATGTACAAAAATAACAAATATTTATTAAATAATAAAATTTATGAAAAAATTAATAACTTATTACCAAAATTTTCAAATATTAATAAGATCTATCTTGATTTATATAAAAGTGATAATCTTAATTTTGTAATAAATTATTTATCTTTATATCCATCCGATATAATTAAAAGAATAAATCTATCATTTAAAACTTTATCGAAAGAATATTTAAATATATATCATTTAACAAGAAAGAAAGCACATCCAGAGATATATGAAAAATTAGATGAAATGAATAAAAAAATATTATATGATTTACATACTATATTTATTGAAACAAGAAAGAGTGAATATATTATTAATAATGAAATAGCGGAAAAAAAATCATTAACTGTTGATACCGTATATAAATATTTTAAAAAGATAGATATTGATATAATAGAAAAAATATATTTAAATCGAAATGAATTAGTACAAATAATAAAAGAAGTATTTAATAATGACAATTTTAAAATATTTTTTGAAGATTGTATTAATACAAAAACAATAAGTTATTTACTTAATAAAAATTATTAATTTATTTTTTCTTAAGATTTTCTGCTAATTTTAAGATATGTTTATATTTGTTATGAAGAGTATCAATAGATTCTAAAATGGATTTAATCATTTTAGATGGTTCTAAAGCTTCTAATTTAAAAGTAACAGATTTAATCAAAAGATCAGGTTTACACATACCTGATGTGAGATTTGGATGTGATTGGAATTCATAATTAATTACTTCACCCATTGTATGATCTTCACCGTCTAAAATCAAAGATAGTTTATAATCATTTTTAATCTCACGTTCATTAGCCATCTTTTCAATTTGTGCTTTAATATCTTCAATACGTTTTATAATGTGTTTACAACTTTTGATTAAAATAACATATTCTGTTTCTTGACCATTACTATGTAAATTTAAACTATAGACTTTATCATCATATGGTGCATAACTATTTACAGCAGAACGCCAAATAGTATGGAGTTCGCCAATACCTAAAGCTGCTTTCATATTAAATTTGAAAGAATCATTTGGACGTAATTTAACTAAAAGAATAGGATATGATTTATCATAAGATTCAACTTCTTCTCCATCTATATACATTTTAATATCATTTGTGGTAACTTGCATAATCTGATTAGAATTATTATGAACATTAAGATAAATCTTAATATCTTTTTCTAGAGGATGTTTTTCTCTATTTAAATCAGCATAATTAACATTCTTCCAATACTTATCATGAAGATGATATAGATCAATTGGTACATCATATATTGGTAAATTTGATAATCTTAGTTGTAAATATTGATTATCATATGCTGCACAAGTATTATGTTCAATATTTATTAATTGTGTTGGAAAAGCATATGTTGGTAATCCATTTGCTGCCACCCTACTAATAGTATTAATTAGTTTGGGATAAACATCTTTACCTTCAAATTCTAGATTAAGTTGACTGGATACAAAGTTCTTACGAGGGGTATATGATTTTACATTAAGTTTTATATCTAAGTTTTTGCTCATTATATAATTTATTATATATATAAATATTTAAATCATAAAATTATAATATCAATTTTTTTTGAAATTAATAAGTTTTTAAAAATATATAATATATGGAAAAATATATTATAATCATTTTAGTTATAATTTTAATTATATATTTATTAAATAAAAATAATAATGAAGAAAATTTAACACTAACATTATCAGAAGAAGAACTTAATAAATTAAATAATGTAGTGAATTTATATGATGACGTAAATAATACAAAATATGCTGATATACCAAATATAGAAATTACAGGAGATTTTAATATTGGTGAAGAAAATATTAATCAATATGTAATTAATTATAAATATCCAGTTGGATGTTATTATATACAGTATCCAGATTCTAATATCAATATGAGTAGAATAGGTGACGAATTGATTACACCATTTCCTGAAGAAAAAAGTCCCGCAAAATTATTTGGAGGAGAATGGATAGAAGTTTGGGGAGGTGAATCTATTTATTTTAGAACTGGTAAAGAGGGTACTAATGCATACGAGGGTGAATCAAGAAAAGATGGTTTACAAAATTATGCATTAAAAAGAATGACAGGTACAACTAGTTGGGGACAAACTAATATT
>JACCDO012312236.1_pt1 | contig 11782 bp, 13 predicted proteins | sample 7446101 | NCBI WGS metagenome assembly JACCDO01 (sample SAMN15323440, study PRJNA562643) | freshwater metagenome | isolation source: river surface water | place: USA:Blue River Watershed | collected 2017-08-16 | reverse complement strand
GTCGAAGCTCCTGCCCCTGGGCCGGGTGGTCACCCGCTTTGAAAAGGCGGCCGACGAGGTCAACCGACTGACATCGGCCTGGGGGGCCCTGCCCAGTCAAAAGCTCAGTCGAAAACAAAAGGAGCGGATGCGGGAGTCCCTGGGCCGCCTGCAAGCCCAGATCGCAGCGATGGAGGCCCAGTTGGGGGAGGGCGCAGAGGAGTAGCCGAGGCGGCGCTCTACTCCAAGGCCTCCACCGCGTCCTTGGACTCCTTCAAGCCCAAGCCCGTGTGCTCCCGATACCGCTTGATCGCCTCGATCTTTTTGCCCGCCCGCACCAGACCGCGCACCTCCTGAATCCAGGCCGCCTCCGCCGAGGCCCCCGGCGCCCCGCCCTGGGCCAGCAGCCGGTCGAGCTTCTCTTCGATGCGCGCCAACTGCGCCTTGATGGGTTCAAGATCCGACGACGACAGAAACATGCGGCCTCCACAGCAGGAGCCCCATCCTACCCAAATCGCGCGGCCCCTGTCGACGCCAGCCCGAGCCACCGGCTACACCGCCCGCGACCCCTGGAGCCCCCTGTGAAGACCTGGACAGACCCCGAGATCGGCGACATCCGCGCGCTCCTTGGCGCGATGGGCACCGCCCCGCTGCCCACCGAGATCGACTACCCCGCCCGCCGCGCCGGCATGGACGCCTACGGCGACATGAGCCCGCCCCCCGAGGGCACCACGGTCCAGGCCCTCCAGCTCGGCGGCCGGCCGGCCGAGCGCCTCCAGCCCCCCGGCGCGGCCCCCGACCGGGCCCTGCTCTACTTTCACGGCGGCGCCTTCTCCCTCGGCAGCCCGCGCAGCCACCGCGGGCTCGCCGGGCAGCTCGCTGGGGCCGCCGGGGCGCTGGCCTTCGTGCCCGACTACCGCCTCGCCCCCGAGCACCCCTGCCCCGCCGCCGTCGACGACGGCCTCGCCGCCTACCGCGATCTGCTCGATCAGGGCTTCGCCCCCGAGAAGATCCTGCTCTGCGGCGACAGCGCCGGCGGCGGCCTCGCCCTGGCCACCGCCCTTGGGGCGCGGCAGGCCGGCCTGGGTCAGCCGGCGGGTCTGCTGCTGATCAGTCCCTGGGTGAGCATGACCCCCTCCGAGCCCTCCCTGTCGGAGATGGACGGCCAGGACCCGATGATGAGCGCCGCCGGCGTGCGGCTCTCGGCGGCGCACTACCTGGGCGGCCGGTCCGATGACGCGATCTCCTCGCCGCTCCGGGCCGATTTGAGCGGGCTCGCCCCTTTGTTCATCCAGGTGGGCAGCGAAGAGCTGCTGCGCTCCGACGCCACCGCCCTGGCCGAGCGGGCCCGGGAGGCCGGCGTGACCGTTCAGCTCGAGATCTGGCCCGAGATGATCCACGTCTGGCACGCCTTCTACCCGATGCTCGGGGCGGCCCGGCGGGCCATCGCCGAGGCCGGGGGCTGGATGCAGGGCCGTCTGGGCTGAGATGGCGCGCCAGGGCTGAGTCAGCGCGCCTGTTCGAGGAAGCTGGACAGCACCGCCAGGCCGCCGAAGGCGACCACCATCACAAGCCAGGCGAGCAGGCCGAGCAGGTTGAGGAGGCCGAGCACGGCGCCGAAGGTGGAGGCGGTGGTGTCGAGGCCGCGCTCGCGGGCCCGGGAGCGGCCGGCGATGCCCGCGCCCAGCGCCAAGGCGGAGAGCACGAAGGTGAGCGCCATCGCCAGGAAAGCGGCGAAGGGGATCACCGAGGAGCAGCAGCAGCAGCCCCACGACAACAAGGCCAGCACGCCGCAGACCAGCGAGACGGTGCCCATTGGGTTGGAGGGGGGCTCGGGGGGCAGCCCGCCTAGCAGGAGCCCCCGTAGGGCGGCGGGTAGGCGGTGCGTTCATTGGGCATTTTTGGGGGTGGCTCCAAACAGAGCCTACCACATGGACGAACCCAGGGCCCCTGCCTCAGCCGAGCAGATCGGGGATCGCCGGACGGCCAAAGAGGCGGGTGTACCAGGGGGCCCGGGCGAAGGCGCCGAGGATGGCCACCTGCACGTCCAGGGTGCGCTGACGGTCTTCGGCCAGATCGGCGCGGCGGCGCTGGGCGGCGGCCTCGTCTTCGGCCTTGCGACGCATGTCGTGGGCCCGGGCGATCTCGCGCATGCCCTCTTCCATCTCGGCGCCCACGCGCTGCAGGGTGTTGCGCAGGCGCACCACCTCTTCGCGCATGGCCACCAGCTCCACCGACTCGGGCACCACGGTCTTCTCGTCGGCGTAGTCGTCGTCGATGCCCACGGTGGGGGCGTCTTCGTCGTCGAGGGCCAGGAAAGACCGCATCCGCCGCATGTCCTGGGCGGTGGGGTCCTCGCGGGTGCTCTCCGGATCGTCGACCGCCGGCACGGGGGCGATGTCGATGGGCAGGGCGCTGAGCCGGGAGGGGTTCATGGCAAGTCTCGCAGAGCGGGGGAGTCCGCTGGCATCTTAGCGCCTGGCGCCTTGACCAGTCAAGGCGACCCCCTCTACTCTACGTTCGCAACCTGCTCACGGAGGCGCTCCAGCACGCTCTTCAGCTCCACCACCCGCGAGGAGATCGGGTGCTCCGAGGCCTTGGAGCCGATCGTGTTGATCTCGCGGTTGAATTCCTGCAGCAGGAAGTCGAGCTTGCGGCCGACGGGCTCGGGGCTGCGCAGGCAGTCGGAGAACTGCTTGAAGTGCGAGGCGAGGCGGGCCAGCTCCTCGGAGATGTCGGCCTTGTCGGCCAACACGGCGGCCTCCTGGGCGAGGCGGCCGGGGTCGATCTGGTCGCCCAGGCTGCGGTGCAGGCGCTCAAAGAGCCGGCCGCGCAGGCGCTCGGCCACGCTCTCGCTCTGGGCCTGGACCTCCGACCACAGGCGCTGGGTCTCGTCGAAGTGCTTTTGCAGGTCGCGGCGCAAGGCCTCGCCCTCGGTGGCCCGCATGGCCAGCAGATCGTCCATCGCCGCGCCCAGGGCGGTTTGCAGGATGCTCCACTCGCCAAGGGCGTCGGGCTCGCTGTCGACCACGGTGAGCACGCCGGGCTGGGCCAGCACCAGGGCGAGGCTGACCTCCTCGGCGGGGCGGCCGAGGCGCTCGGCGACATCGACCATGGCGCGCTGGTAGCGCTGGGCCAGGGCGGCGTTGGCCGAGACCGTGGCCCCTGACTCTGCGGCGGTGCGTCGGACGAAGACATCGAGCCGGCCGCGCTGGATGCGGTCCTGCACCTCCTTCATCACCCGCGGTTCCAGCACCATGAATTCCCGCGGCACCCGCAGGTTCACGTCCCGGTAGCGGTTGTTGACGCTCTTCATCTCCACCACCACGGTGATGTCACCGTTGGTGGCCTCTCCGCGTCCATAGCCGGTCATCGAGTTCATGGCGGCGGCGTAACCTGGGCGGCCGGCTCTTGCCCCGTCGACGCGATAGGCCGCCCCGATGCCGACGCAGCGCCTCGATTGGGACCCCTACTTCATGACCATCGCCCGGGTGGTGTCGAGCCGGGCCACCTGCGACCGAAAGCACGTCGGCGCCGTCATCGTGCGCGATCGAACCATCCTGTCAACGGGCTACAACGGCTCGATCCGCGGCACGCCCCACTGCGACGACGTCGGCCACATGATGGAGGACGGCCACTGCGTGGCCACCATCCACGCCGAGATGAACGCGATCATCCAGGCGGCCCGCAACGGCGTGCGCATCGAGGGCGCCAGCATCTACATCACGGCGAGCCCCTGCTGGCGGTGCTTTCAAGGCCTCGCCAACGCCGGCATCCGGCGCATCTGCTTTGGCGAGTTTTACCGCGACGCCCGCAGCTTCGCGGCGGCCGAGCGCATCGGCATCGAGATGGTGCATGTGCCCCTGGAACCCGGCGACAGCGTGCCGGTTCCGCCCGCGGGCGCCTGATTCCAGAGTACAATCGGGGCATGCGTCTCCTGCTGCCCTTGCTGCTCGCCGCCTGCGCCCAGGCGCCCCTTCCCCCCGAGACCGACCTGCCGCCGGCGCCGGTGGAGATGGGTCCGACCCCCCTGGCCGGCGGGGCCTCCCTCCGCTTGATCGACCAGCGCCTCGTGCTGGAGCAGGACGGCCTGCGCCGGCCGCTCTCCAGCGGGCCGCTCCGGGCCGCACCCCTGCTGTCTGCCGATGGCGAGCGGGTGGCCTTTGTGCACGCCGTCGGGGAGGGCCCCAGCAGCGCGCTCCTGACCCTGCGCCGCGGCGCCGATGGCCAGTGGACGCCGCGCACGGTGATCAAGACCGGCGGCCTCGTCGACCGCCTCGCCCTCGACGACGCCGGCGCCCGCCTCGCCTTTGTCTGGGCCGGGCCGAAGGGGGGCTACGCCGGGCTCTACCTGCTCGATCTGGCCGATCCCAAGGCCCAGCCGACGCGGCTCACCAACCTGGAGGCGCCCGCCGCCCCGGGCCAGCCCCCCGCCGACTGGACGCCGCTCCCGAGCGGCCCGCCGCGCTTCTTGGGGGAGTCCCTCGTCTACAGCACCGAAGAGGGCGTCATCGCCCTGGAGCTGCCCCGCCCATGATGCTGCTCCTTCTGTCCAGGGTTCTGTCCATGGCCGCGCTGGCCCAGGACTACGCCTTCCCCACCACCAGCAGCGACTACAGCAAGTTCTACCCCACCGCCTACCGCGACCACAATTCCGGCAGCGGCCTGGACGACTGGAATTGCGGCTCGGACACCTACGATGGGCACAGCGGCAACGACTTCGGGGCTGGCTCCTGGTCGGGGATGGACGCCGGCCGCGACATCACCGCGGCGGCCGATGGGGTGGTGACCTACACCCACGACGGCGAGGCCGACCGCTGCTCCACCGGCGACTGCGGCACCAGCACTTCCGTCACCATCGAGCACGCCGACGGAAAGAAGACGATCTACTACCACCTGAAAAAGAACTCGGTGCTGGTGAACGTGGGCGATGTGTTGAGCTGTGGCCAGAAGATCGGCCTGATGGGCTCTTCAGGAAATTCGACCGGCCCGCACCTGCACTTCGGCGTCTACAACACCAGCGGCTCGGCGAAAGACCCCTTCTACGGTTCGTGCAGCAGCGGCACCAACTGGTGGGTCAGTCAGGGCAGCTACGGCGGTCTGCCCTCCCGCACCTGCGACACCAGCGTCACCCCCAGCGCCTCGACCGAGGCCTTGATCGCCACCTCCACCGATCGGCGCAAGAGCACCGACATCAATGGCGACCGCCAGGCCGATCTGTGCGGGCGGGCCAACGCCGGCATCTACTGCCTGTGGGGGCACGAGAGCGGGCTCATCGCCGGCTTCGCCAACAGCCTGCTCAGCAATGACACCGGGCTCAACGCCAGCCCCGACCACACCACCACCCTGCGCTGGGGCGACGTCAACGGCGACCGCCGCGACGATCTGTGCTACCGCACCGACGACGCCTTTGTCTGTCACCTGAGCGACGGGGCGGGCCTGCTCGAAGACACCGTGCCCGGCTCGCCGGACTGGAGCAACGCGCGGGGCTTTGACGGGGCCGATCAGTACACCACCATCCGCATGGCCGAGCTCAATGGCGATGGCCGCATGGATCTGTGCGCCCGCAGCGCCGACGGCATTGAGTGTGTATTGGCCACCGCCACGGGCTTTGGCGAGGCCTTCGCCGGGCCGGCCTTGTCCGACGCCAGCGGCTGGAATGACTTCGACAACTTCTCCACCCTGCGCTTCGCCGACCTGAACGGAGACGGCCTCGATGACCTCTGCGGGCGGGCCAACGCGGGGATGCGCTGCTGGCGCGGCACCGGCACCGGCTTCGAGGCCGACGCCATCACCGGGCCCGAGTGGTCGGACGACGAGGGGTTCTCCTCCCAAAACAAATATGCCAGCATCCACTTCGCCGACATCGACGGCGACGGCATGGCCGATCTGTTCGCCCGCACCGCCGACGGCATCTCGGTGGCCCTGTCCACCGGCGAGGGCTTCGCCGCCGAGCTGGTGCTGGCCTCCTTCAAAGACAGCTCGGGCTGGGATGACGCCGACAACGCGCTCACCCTCCGCCTCGGAGACCTCGATGGCGACGGCGATCTCGATCTGTGCGGCCGCGCCAACAGCTCGGGGATGGTCTGTCGCCGCTGGATGGGCCCCGAGGGCTTTGAGACGAGCAACCTCGCCGGCCCCGACTGGGACGACGACGCCAATTGGGACGCCCGAGACAATTACTGGAGCCTCGCCTTCGCCGACGTGACCGGCGACGGGATGGAGGATCTGTTTGGTCGCGCGCCCGAGGGCTTCTCGGTGGCGCCGGCCAACGGCAGCGGCTTCGACGCGGTGGTCACCGCCAGCACCGGCAGCGACGCGGCGGGTTGGAACGGCGGCGACAACTGGCCCACCGTTCACATCGGCGGCCCCCACAGCCTCGGCTGCGCCGACGCCGACGCCGACTTCACCTGCGACGACGCCGACGCCTGCCCCACCGATCCCAACAAGACCGAGCCCGGCCTCTGCGGCTGCTTCGCCCTCGACATTGACAGCGACGGCGACAGCCTCTGCGACGTCGACGATGGCTGCCCCGACGACGCCTACAAGAGCGAGCCCGGCGACTGCGGCTGCGGCCAACCCGAAGACGACTCGGATGACGACGGCCTCGCCGACTGTATCGATCCGCCCACCCCCGAAGGCGACTCGGCCACCGAGGACCCCGAAGAGGAGGCCACCGACAGCGCAGCCGCCTTGGAGGTGCGCAGCTCCGGCGGCGGCAAGCAGCCCGGCGGCTGCTCCACCCTGGGCGGGCACGCGGCGGGTGCAACCGCCTTGCTCCTTGCATGGCTCTTGCCACGCAGGCGCCACAATGCGCCGAGGCCCAAGCTATGATGCCGACCATGCCGACCCGCGCGCTTGTCCTCCTCCTGCTCGCCGCCTGCACCTCCGGGGGCTCGCTCTCGCTCTCCGACAAGGACGACGTCGAGGACGACCCCGACGGCCCCACCGGCCCGCCCACCACCTGGTACCGCGACGCCGACGAGGACGGCTTTGGCGTCGATGACGACACCTTGGAGAAAGTGGGGGCGCCCCCCGGCTATGTCGCCGAGGGCGGCGACTGCGACGACGGCGACCCGCACATCTCGCCGCGCGCCGAGGAGGCCTGCAACGGCGACGACGACAACTGCGATGGCGAGACCGACGAGGGCTTTGACCAGGACGGCGACGGCTTTCGCAACGAGGGCTGCCCCAGCGGCGACGACTGCGACGACGACGACGCGTCGATCCACCCGGGGGCTGCCGATGTGTGCGAGGACGGCGCAGATCAGGACTGCGACGGCGCCGACGAGGCCTGCGCCGATCCCGAAGGGCCAGTCGGCCTGGAAGACGCCACCGCCAAGCTCTGGAGCACCGAGCGGGCCAGCGACCTGGGCCGCCACATGGACGTCGGCGACATCGACGGCGACGGCAACGCCGACCTGCTCGTGGGCGCCATGTGGGCCAGCAGCTACCGCGGCTCGGCCTGGGTGCTGCCCGGCCCGATCGGCGGGAGCGGCCCCATCGCCGATGTGGCCGTCAAGCTCAGCGGCAGCCCCGGCACCTACGAGGGCGGCCGCACCACCGCCATCTTTGACATCAACGACGACGGCTACGACGACGTCCTGCTCGGGGGGCCCGACTCCACCAGCTACGACGCCGTGATCTTCTTTGGCCCCATCACCGAAGACGCCCCCTTCGACAACGCCGACATCCTCACCTACTGCGAAGGCACCGTGGAGTGTGGTCACGGCGGCGACCTCGCCGACGTCGATGGCGACGGCATCGGCGACGCGGTCATCGCGGCGGGCGAGGCGCGCACCGGCGGCTTCGAGTCGGGCTCCGTCTATGTGCGCCATGGCCCCCTCAGCGCCGGCACCTTCGACCTCCAGGAGGAATTCGACGCCGAGATCATCGGCTCCGAGGCGAATATGGAGAGCGGCCGGGTGGTCTCGGCCGGCGGCGACCTCAACGGCGACGGCGTGGGCGACATCCTCATCACCGCCACCTACGACAACGAGGGCGCGCCCGGCGCCGGGGCGGTCTATGTGATGTATGGGCCCGTCACCGGCGCCATCAAGCTGGGGCTCGAAGAGGATGGCAAGCTCACGGGGGCGGCCTCCTATGACTACGTCGGCGAGGGCCTCACCATGGGCGACGTCGACGGGGATGGCCTCAGCGACGTGCTGGCCGGGGCCATCGCCGCGAGTCGGGCCGACGGCCAGGCCTACATGATGCGCGGGCCCGCCAGCGGCACCCAGAGCTTCGCCGACGCCGACCTCACCCTGCAGGGCGTCGACACCGAGGGGCTCGGTCTGTCCATCACGGTGGGCGACTACGACGCCGACGGCACCGGCGACATCTTCGTGGGCGCCTACTCCAACGCCGCGGCCGGCTATGGCGCGGGCGCCGCCTACCTCTTCCTCGGGGCGCCCACCGGCACCGTCACCAGCGAAGAGGCCAGCCACATCTACTTCGGCGAGGCGCGCGGCGACGCCGCCGGGGCCGGGGTGGGCATGGGCGACCTCAACAGCGATGGCACCCTCGATCTGCTCGTGGGCGCCATCACCGAGTCCACCGGCGGCGCCCAGGCCGGCGCCCTCTACTTCCTGGCGAACCCCTGATGCACCTCCGCCTCGCGGCGCTGCCGCTCCTCCTCGCCTGCTCGGGCAAGTCCACCGACGGCGAGGGCCCCGTCGACACGTCGGTAGAGCCCACCGACGACACCAGCCCCCCCGACGACACCGACACGCCCGATGACACCGCCGACAGCGGCGACACCGGCGACACCGGCGAGGTCGGTTGGGACACCCACGACTGGTCGCACTGCGAGGGCCAGGAGGCCGCCACGGGCGACTACCGCGGAGCGGTCACCCTCACCGCCAACGCCGTCTACTGCAGCGCCTGGAACGAGGAGCGCACCCTCGAAGAGGAGCTGGCGGTGAAGTCGATGCTGCGCCTGCAGCCAGGCACGCTGGCGGTGCCGGTTGACGAGGGCAGCTTCCCGCTGGAGCTGCCGGTCTGCACGCTCTTTGGCGTCGGCCTCCCCGGCCCGAGCCTCGGCGGCGTGGGCAGCACCGAGGTCAGCCTGTCGGAGGCCGGCGGCCAGCGCTACACCAGCCTGATCGGCAGCCAGCCGCTGGGCGCGGGGGACTGGGACCTCTTTCACACCCTGCTGCTCACCGGGGCCGAGGGCGCCGATCCCGACCCGCTCACCCTCGACGGCGGGCTGCGCGACCTCGAGACCGGCGGCGGCGTGGCCCTCACCCTGGTGCCGGCCGGCGTCGAGACCTACGAGCTGTCGGCCCACAGCTACGGGGCCTGCGTCGACGAGACCTGGGTGCGCAACCTGCACACCATCACCTTCGAGGGCGGCTCGGTGGCGCTCACCTTGAACCTGGGCGACAACATCACCAACACGGCCCCGGGCAGCTTCTCGTCGGCGGTGGGCACCCTCGATGGCGTCGACTTCGAGGTCACCGAGTTCTTCCAGCTCATCTACCGGCCCGGGCACCACCACTTCAGCCGGCACTTCGCCCTGCTCTTCGACGCCCCCATCGGCGAGGCCTGCGGGCTGCGCGTGGAGGAGGTCGACGCCTACGCCGAAGAGCCCACCGCCATCGTCAGCCTCACCGACTGCGCGCTGGGCGTGCTCTCGACCCGCGAGACCCTGTCGCAGGCCTTCGAGTAGGGGCCTCAGGCCCCGTCGAGGAAGCGCTCCAGCGGCATCGTGCAAAAGCCGAGCGTGCTCGCCGACGACCACTCGATGCGAAAGACGTCGAGGCCGCGCACGCTGGCGCCGGTGTCGAGGGAGTAGCCGCAGCCGGTGTAGCCGGGCCGGTGGCCGCGGAGCGCGCGCTGCTGCCGATCTTCGCAGATGGGCACGCCGGAGACGGTGACGCCCTCCTGGCCGTCGATCGGGCGACAGAGCCACTCCTTCTTCACGTCGAAGATGGTGATCTTGTAGCGGTCATCGGCGTCGACGGTGTCTTTGCGACCCACCATGCCCACGGCGTGCAGCACCTTGTCGGGCTCCTTGCCTTTGGCGTGAATCCAGGCCCGCAGGTCGGAGACGCGCACCACCTCCAGCCAGGTGTTGGCGCCGGCGTCGTCGTTCAAGGGGGAGATCCAGGCGACCTGGGTAACGTCGGGCAGGGGGTCGACGGGCTCGCAGGCAAAGGCGGGGGCGAGCAGGGCGAGGAGGGAGAGCACGGCGGGCCTCGCGAGGCGGGAGGGTTCAGGAGGTGGCGCCACCGCGGGCGAGGACGTAGTGGACAAGCTGCTTGTTGGCCGGGCTGCCCACCACTGTGATCGGGGGCTGGGGGGTCTGGTTCTTCCAGAAGCGGCGCCGCAGCGCCATCAGCCGCTTGTTGCTGGCTTCGGCCAGGGTCTCGTGGACCTTGTCTTCTTCTTGCAGGCGCACCAGGGTCTCCCAGGTCTCCACCATCAGCTCGGGGGTCAGGGTCAACATCTGGCTCACGATGAAGAGGTCGACGGTGGCTTTGCTGGCGAGGTCGAGCTGCTGCTCGACGGCGTAGCGGCCGCGCACCGCCTTCATCTCCATGTCGTCTGAGCAGATGACGCCGCTGTAGCCGAGCTTCTCGCGCAGGATGCCGTGCAGGATGCGCCGCGACATGGTGGCGGGGTTCTCTTCGTCCCAGGCCGGAAAGACGACGTGGGCGCTCATCACCATGCCCACCTCGGCCTCGATGGCGGCGCGAAAGGGCACCAGCTCGCAGCGCTCGAGGTCGGGGCCCTCCTTCTCCACCACCGGCAGGGTGAGGTGGGAGTCGGTGTGGGTGTCGCCGTGGCCGGGGAAGTGCTTGGCGGTGGCGATGAGCCCGGTGCCCTGCATGGCCCGGGTGAAGGCGGCGACCTGGCGGGCGGTGGCGGCGGGATCGGCCGAGAAGGCGCGGTCGCCGATGACCGGGTTTTTGGGGTTGCTGTCGACGTCGGCCACGGGGGCGAAGTCGAGGTTGAAGCCCATCGCCCGCAGCTCTTCGGAGAGGGCGACGGCGACCTTCTCGGTGGTGGGCAGGTGGTTCATGTTGCCGAGGGTGCGCATCGCCGGCCAGGGGGTGGCCTTGATGCGAAGCACCCGGCCGCCTTCTTGATCGACGCTGAGCAGGGGCGGCAAGGCGGGGGGCAGCAGGCTGTGCAGCTCGCGGTTGAGCTCGCGCACCTGGGCGGGCTCTTCGATGTTGCGGCCAAAGAGGATGAAGCCCGCGGGCCGCGCCTCGCCGATGAAGCGGCGCATGGCCAGATCGGGGCTGTGGCCGGCGAAGCCGACGATCAGGCGCTGTCCAGCGCGGCGCTTGCGCTCGGCGAGGGAGGTCATCTCGCCGGTGGCGGGGGCGGGCCTCATGGGTGGACCCCTTCGGTGGCGGGGGGATGCTGGGCCAGCTCGATCAACACGCCGTCGAAGCCCTTGGGGTGCAGGAAGATCACCTGGGTGCCGTGGGCGCCGGGCGTGGGGGCCTCGGTGGTGAAGCGGTAGCCGAGGCCGCGCAGCCGGGCGACGTCGGCCGCGATGTCATCGGTCTCAAAGCAGAGGTGGTGCAGCCCGCCGCCGCGCTTCTCGAGGAAGGTGGCGATGGCGCCCTGGCCGCCCAGGGGGTGAACCAGCTCGATGCGGGTGCCCTCCACCGGCAAGAAGGCCGTGGTGGTGCGGGCCGAGGGCACGTCTTCCTGGCCGGCGAGGGTGAGCCCGAGGTCGTCGCAGAAGCGGCGGAGGGCCGTCGACAGATCGGGCACGGCGATGGCGATGTGGTCGAGGCGGGTGATCATGGCGCCCTGTTATCGCGGCGTCGCGGCGGCGTCGGCG
>JACCDO011328127.1_pt1 | contig 11783 bp, 17 predicted proteins | sample 7446101 | NCBI WGS metagenome assembly JACCDO01 (sample SAMN15323440, study PRJNA562643) | freshwater metagenome | isolation source: river surface water | place: USA:Blue River Watershed | collected 2017-08-16 | reverse complement strand
TTATTTATTATTATTTTATTATCTATTTACTTACTTACTTAATCACAGGGGGCATTACACATGTCCTGCGTTTCAAGGATTGAATAGTGATACCATGTTCATTGGTTCGTCTTATGAAAATGAGAAAGAATTCATTGATAGTGTAGGTGATAAAGTACAAGTTATACATTTAATTGGTCCAGAACCACATCCATTATGGCCTTATACTAACTTTGATTCTGGTAATATATTATATTAATTTTATAGACGTTTTAGATTACTTATTCTTTCATTTACTAATTCAGGTAGTATGAAAATGAATTTATGGTCTACTATAACTCAACCTCAGTCCTATGATGAGAGATTAAAAGAATCAGCTAGTCGGGTATTACCATTATTACATGATGATGCAATATTGTTAATAGATTATTTAGATGGTGTTGGTGGTGAATATAATAATCCAGTATGGTGTAGTTATGCAAATGGGGCACGATCAGCTGTACTTATTGCTCAAGATGGTATTATTATCGCAACACAAGATTGGTTCAGTAAAGATGATTTAATAACAATTGTAAATGAAAATCTATGAAATTATATGTACAAAATGTATAATAATATTATTATATTCCAGCTTCTCCGTCATCATCATCGTTATCATTATCACTATTATCGTGGTCTTTATGATAATCATCATCACTACCAAAATCATCCTCTTCTTCAACTATATCCTCTTCCTCTTCTTCATTATTAGTAGTAGCATTTGCATTTGGATTGGTATTATTTGCTTGACCAGCTTCTGCTAACTCCAATTGACGTAATGCTGCATCTATATCAATAAATAAGTTCATAAATGAATGAGTTAATAATAATTATCAAATAAAGAAGTATATAATAAATAATACCTGGTGCAGCAATTCTTGCCACTTTTCTACTTGTTGTACCTGTGGTGCGTATTAATAACTCTGCTGGTACACATCTCGCTAAATTATCTTTATTTATTGTATCTAAAATTTTTGGTTTCTCTGTATTTTCTTTTAATAATTGATGATAACGTTTAATTGCATATTTATCACTTTCTGATTTTCTTTTTGAATAATAAACACCTCCTTCAATTTTAGTTACTAATTCTCTTGTCATATTATAATTATTTATTGAACTTGTATATAAAATATTATTCAATTTATCTGGTGGACGATTCAATGGATTATCATTTGTATCATCGACTATTGCCTATTAAGCGAATATATATTGTGATTAATCAAGTAAGTAATTAAATAAGTATATATCTCGATACCATAGGTGCCAATGCTTTATATGGTTGACTTATTTCGGGATAATCTACTAATGGTTGTTTATCTTGACGAAAATCTGTTGTATCAAGATCTAATTCTTCATTTGATGCACGTATTATCTCATTTAAACCAGATGAACGACCAGAACCACGACCGCCTCGAGTCATTTATTATGTGACTAGGTTTCTGCTTTCACTCGGTTGAACGAAATGCACAAAAATGCACACAACCATGTGATTCTCGCTAATTTTGGGACCGCTTCTTGTCGGTATTTTTTTCATTCGAAGACATTCAAACTCCAAATAACTTGCTGTTACAAACCGTTAACATCGTGCAAAGAGGTGATTATATCAACATTCAAGTGGCTTATAATATTATCTTTTAACTTTCAAATAATTTTGAACTAATCTCCAAATCCCTAAATTCACCTTGTTGGGAAATTTCACGTAAATTTTACTAAGATAGAAAAGTTTGAATTTTGTTTGACCTGTGACTTTAAAATGAGGCTTATACAAAGCATTAATTGGCACTCGGTTTATTAAACAAATTTTTACTTTAAAGCAAATAATTACAACTAATGTTGATTCTGTTTTGGTTGTTACTGATAGGAGCTTTGATACAGCAGTCTTGCTGTGTGGATATCATCACTACAATCGCAGGAACAGGTGCTAGTAGTTATAGTGGTGACAACGGACAAGCAATATCTGCGTCGTTATATGGTGCATCTGCAGTTGTGGTAGATTCTTCAGGTATTTATAATCTATTCAAATATTTTTTGTTTATCTTTTACGTTCATTTCAATGTAGGAAATATTTATATCGCTGATCGGTATAATAGTTGTATCCGTAAAGTTACAGTGTTGACAGGTATTATAACAACGATTGCTGGAACAGGAAGTGCAAGTTACTCTGGAGACAACAGTCAAGCAACATCGGCTGCATTGAACAATCCACATAAAGTAGGAATAGATTCATCTGGTATGACATTTGTTTTACATATATATAATAATTTTTAATTTAACGTTTCTTTTGCAATATAGGTTATATATACATAACTGATACCGGCAACCATCGAGTCCGTAAGGTGACAGTATCGACGGGAGTTATTATCACAATCGCTGGCACAGGATCGAATACTTACAATAATGATGGAATCCAGGCCACAAGTGCTGCATTGAATTATCCAGTAGGTGTGGCGACAGATTCTTCGGGTATTTCATTCCATCCGTTTAATGTACCCGCCTGTTTACATTCATTTTAATTATTTTCTAGGTAATATTTATATAGGTGATAGTAATAATTGTCGTATCCGTAAGGTGACAGTATCAACAGGCATTATCACCACATATGCTGGTACTGGAGCTAGCAGTTACTCGGGGGATAATGGACCTGCTACTAGCGCAACACTGGCTTTTCCAACTGATGTTACATTTGATTCATCAGGTACTTCATTATGATCACCCAATCAAAAGTTATATTCTGTTTACTATTTATCCTCTCAAGGCAATTTATATATCGGCGACGAGTATAACTATCGTGTCCGCAAGGTTACGACAGCAACAGGAGTTATTACCACAATTGCTGGTACTGGATCTGGTAGTTACAGTGGTGATAATGGACCAGCTACAAGTGCGGGATTACTACGTCCAACCGGAATCGCGGTAGATCCATCAGGTTCTAGACATTGCATATCTATTCGTTTACTATATATTGTACTCATATTATTCATAATAGGTAATATTTACATCGCAGATTGGTACAGCCAACGCATCCGCAAGGTGACGATATCAACAGGCATAATTACCACGCTTGCCGGCACAGGGACTAGTGGTTTTAGTGGTGATAATGGTGCTGCAACCAGTGCTACATTCCACGATCCCTATGGATTAGGCCTCGACTCATCGGGTAATGAATCAAACACTCTATTACTGCTTCTATGTTTCACTGTGCACTATATATAGGTAATGTTTACATCGCAGATTTTACGAATAATCGTATCCGCAAGGTGACAGTGACGACAAATGCTCCCAGGTAATTGTTTATACTAAATTTATTGTGTGAAAACGTCTTATTAATGCTTTTATAATTTAGCTATTCTCCTACGTATAATCCAACCGCATCGCCTAGTTATACTCCCAGTAATTCACCGACGTATAGTCCCTCGAGAACTCCTACTACGTCGCCATCATCAACGCCTTCAACTAAGCCCTCTGTAGCCCCCACATCAATGCCTTCAACTACACCCTCAGTAGCCCCCACATACGTACCATCGTTGAGTCCGCATTCCATTAATGTGATTTCAACTATTGCAGGGACAGGGACGGCTAGCTATTCAGGTGATAACGGACAAGCTACTTCCGCTACTATCAGTTTACCGGTTGGAATTGTGATTGATTCCAGCGGAAATGTATACTTTAATGACTGGAGTAATCATCGTGTGCGCAAGATCGCCGTATCAACGGGTATCATCACCACATACGCTGGAACTGGCACAGCTAGTTACAGTGGCGATAACGGAGTAGCTAGTAGCGCAGCTGTGAATGCTCCAAACGGACTATGTATCGACACGTCAGGTAACACAACAACTAATAAAGGTATATATCATCATTTGAATTACTAATTGTCAATACTTACCTCTTAGGCAACCTGTACATCGCTGACTATGCTAATCACCGCATTCGTAAGGTTCTTGCTTCCACGAGTGTGATCTCCACTATTGCTGGGACCGGGGCTGCTAGTTACAGCGGTGATAACGGCCAGGCCACAAGCGCGACACTATACTACCCTACAGGAGTTGCTGTGGATACTTCAGGTAAGTTCGATTTGTTAGTATTAGCCCCAATTGATTCACCTGTTACCATCTTATAGGTAACATATACATCAGTGACACTGGTAATCATCGAGTTCGCAAGATTACTGCCTCTACAAGTGTACTTACTACGATTGCTGGCACTGGAACCGCAGGGTATAGCGGTGATAATGGTCAAGCTACGGCTGCTGCAATTGCATCCCCACATGGAGTTAATCTTGATAATAGTCTTAATGTTTACTTCGGTGATTATGTAGCGTATAATGTTGTCCGCAAGGTCACTGTGTCCACTGGGGTGATCACCACTGTTGCGGGCATTGCCAGCACATCAGGAGCGTATAACGGGGACAATATACAAGCCACGGCCGCAAAGTTGAACTCTCCTCACGACGTAGTACTTGACAGCTATGGAAACCTGTATATTACTGACCGTTATAATTACCGAGTCCGCAAAGTTGACGCATCAACCGGCGTGATTACCACTGTCGTTGGCACTGGATCCTCTTCCTCAACAGGTGACGGATCTGCAGCTACTTCCGCCACAATTCAAGGACCATGTAATAGCCGTTTCGACAGTGCAGGAAACTATTATATCACAGACTGTGATGGTAATCGAGTTCGTAAGGTTGTCACTGTTACCACTGATATACCAACAACCACACCTAGTGTGCCTCCAAGGTAAGCGACTATATTAACTTACATGAAATGTACTTGCATCTCACTGTTTATTATGCTTACTATATAGTCTCACACCCACCTTTGTGCCTTCCTCCGCTGCACCCAGTAGATCCCCTACGTATTACCCCTCATTGAGTCCACATTCCATCAGTGTGATCTCAACCATCGCAGGGACAGGTGCTAGTACTTATTCAGGTGATAACGGGCAAGCTACTTCAGCTTCATTTTTTAACCCATCAGGTATCGTATTAGATTCTAGTGGAAATGTTTTCTTTGCTGAATGGGGTAATCACCGTATACGCAAGATAACTGTTTCAACGGGAATAATTACTACCTATGCGGGTAATGGCGCTACTACTTACAGTGGAGATGGTGGTACGGCTACCAGTGCCACGTTGTATCATCCCAACGGATTATGCATTGATGCTGCAGGTAATAGAACAATCAATCAATATCCCAATGACTTAACTAATATACTCGCATCACTAACTAGGTAATCTATACATTGCCGACGAGTTTAATAACCGCGTGCGTAAGATAACTGCTTCAACAAGTATACTTTCTACACTAGCTGGTACAGGAAGTGGTACTTACAGTGGTGATAACGGACAAGCATCGAATGCCGCACTTTATTATCCAGCAGGCGTGGCTGTGGACGCATCTGGTATCATTCATTTATAATATTTCTCTAATCATCTGACTTATTGCTGTAATAACTACTAGGTAACGTGTACATCACTGACAACTATAATCATCGTATCCGCAAGGTGACAGCATCAACAAGTGTGATTACAACTATTGCAGGGACTGGGATTGCAGGGTATAGTGGTGATAATGGGCAAGCAACTGCTGCGGGGATAAAGCTACCTCACGGTATCAATCTAGATAGCAGTTTGAATGTTTATTTTGGTGATTATTTAGCTTACAACGTCATCCGCAAGATAACCGTTGCAACAGGGATTATTTCAACGGTTGCCGGCACTGGTAGTACAACAGGAGGATATAGTGGTGACAATATACAAGCCACAGCTGCTACATTGAATACTCCCCATGATGCTGTTGTAGATAGCTTAGGCAACATCTACATATCTGACCGTTATAATAATCGAATCCGCAAGGTCGATGCATCCACTGGGATAATATCAACCTTTGTGGGATCTGGCACGGGATCTTCAATCGGCGATGGCTCTGCGGCATCGTCCGCTAATGTTTACGGCCCATGCTTTAGTCGCTTTGATAGCTCGGGTAACTACTATATCGCTGAATGCGAGGGTAATCGAATCAGGAAAATTGTAACGGTAACTACCGACATACCTACCGCTGCACCAAGTATACAACCGACATATTACCCCTCATTAAGTCCGCATTCCATCAGTATTATCTCAACATTTGCAGGGACGGGTGTGGGAAGTTATTCAGGTGACACCGGTCAAGCTACCTCTGCTACCATCAATGATCCCTGTGGTATAGCCATCGACTCAACCAGGAATGTTTACTTTAGTGATTTTAATAACCACCGCATACGTAAGATCACCGCGTCAACAGGTATAATCACCACATATGCTGGCACAGGTGCATCTAGTTACAGTGGTGATGGTGGAGTAGCAAGTAGCGCGGCATTGTCCTATCCAAACGGACTCAGCATCGACACCGCAGGTAACATTTATTCTCACCATTTACACGACAACATTTTCACATTACTAATCTCCTAGGCAACTTGTATATCGCTGATTGTGGTAATCACCGCATCCGTAAGGTTCTCGCTTCAACGAGTATCATCTCAAATCTTGCTGGAATCGGTACATCTAGTTTCTCTGGAGATAACGGCCAGGCTACTAGTGCGACACTCAACAGTCCAATAGGAGTAGCTGTAGATGCTTCAGGTAAGAGCAAGTAGTTAGTATTGTTATACAGCATCTAACATATTGACATCCCTATAGGCAACGTGTACATCAGTGACTACGGTAATAATCGTATCCGTAAGATCACCGCCTCAACAAGTGTTATAGCAACATTTGCCGGAACTGGTGTGATAGGTTACAATGGTAATGGAGGCCAGGCAACCTCAGCTGCTATCGCATATCCAAGAGGCATCAATCTAGATAATGCTGGTAATATATACTTCAGTGGCACTGGTTACAACGTCATCCGCAAGGTTGATGTATCAACGGGTGTAATTAGTACAGTCGCTGGCACTGGTAGCACATCAGGAGGATATAGTGGGGACAATGTACAAGCGACCTCTGCGACACTAAATTATCCTTATGACGTAGTGTTCGACAGCAATAATAACCTGTATATATGTGATCGTTATAATTACCGAGTCCGCAGAGTTGATGCGTCTACCGGTGTGATTACGACTGTAGTAGGAACTGGCACTGTCTCATCGACAGGTGATGGATCTGCAGCTTCTTCTGCTACTGTTAATGGACCTTGCTTTAGTCGTTTCGATAGTTTGGGTAACTACTACTTATCTGAGTGCGATGGCGATAAAATTAGGAAGGTGGTCACTGTCACTACAGAAATACCCACTGTAACACCCACTTTACAGCCTACTTATTACCCCTCGTTAAGTCCACATTCCATTAGTGTGATCTCAACCGTTGCAGGAACAGGAATAGCTAGTTATTCAGGTGACGGTGGTCAGGCCACATCTGCTGCTATCAATAGTCCTTGTGGAATTGATATCGACTCCAACGGTAATATATACTTCAGCGATTTTAATAACCACCGCGTACGCAAGATCACCATATCAACAGGCATAATTACCACATATGCGGGTACGGGTTCATCTAGTTACAGTGGTGATAACGGAGTAGCTAGTAGCGCAGCGTTGAATTACCCGATAGGACTACGTTTCGACACTTCAGGTAACTCAGTAAGCAATTCATATAAAACCTTGCTATTCACCTTCTGATGTTACTCACCCCTCAGGAAACTTGTATATCGTTGATCATAATAATCACCGTATCCGCAAGGTAACCGCATCCACGAGTGTGATCTCAACTATTGCTGGGACTGGGACCGGTAGCTATAATGGTGATAACGGTCAAGCCACAAGTTCGACAATTTACGGTCCAATTGGAGTGACCGTGGATACTACAGGTAAGCACAAGTAATAAGTCTTGCTTTTATATGATGATTAACTTCTTCACATCCTTATAGGTAACGTGTACATCGGGGATGCTTATAATCATCGTATTCGCAAGGTATTAGCTTCTACAAGCGTTATAACCACAATTGCTGGCACTGGAACGGCAGGATGGAGCGGTGATAATGGGCAAGCATCAGCTGCTACTATAAAGTATCCATGTGGAATCAACCTAGACAGCGCGGGTAACGTGTACTTTGGTGATCAAACTGGTTATAATGTCATCCGCAAGATAACTGTATCCACAGGGATTATCAGCACTGTTGCTGGCACTGGTAGCACAACAGGAGGATACAACAGCGACAATATACAAGCTACTGCTGCCACGTTATACTATCCTATTGATGTTGTACTCGACAGCAATAATAACCTGTATATCTGTGACCGTAGTAATTACCGAATCCGCAAGGTTGATGCATCAACAGGCGTGATCACCACTGTAGTAGGTACGGGAACTGCCTCATCAACAGGTGACGGATCCGCAGCTACTTCCGCCACTATTAAAGGAGTGTGTGGTAGTCGCTTTGATAGCTCAGGCAACCACTATATCGCTGAATGCGGTGCATTTAATTTAAATGATGGCGGTCGAGTAAGAAAAATCACAACCGTTACAACGGATATACCTACCACCGCACCCAGTAGATCTCCTACTTACTATCCTTCATTGAGTCCGTACTCCATCAATGTGATCTCAACCTTTGCTGGGACGGGTGTGGCTAGTTACTCAGGTGATGGTGGTCAAGCAACAATCGCGACATTAAGTCAACCACTCGGTATTGCAACGGACTCTAACGGGAATGTATTCATTAGTGAATGCGGTAATAATCGTATCCGTAAAGTAACAGTCTCAACAGGGATTATCACCACATACGCCGGCACCGGTGCATCTAGTTACACCGGTGACAACGGTCCCGCTACAAGTGCGACGTTATATCGCAACCACGGGATATACATCGACTCATCAGGTACTACCTACCCATAGACAATACTACAAGCTACTTACCTACTTACCCTTTCTTATGTAGATAATTTATTCATTGGTGACCACGGCAACAGTGCTGTCCGCAAGGTAACGGCATCAACAAGTATTATTACAACAGTAGCTGGTACTGGTTCTGCTAGTTACTCGGGAGATGGGGGATTAGCTACTAGTGCAACTATTGCACATCCAATAGGAGTAGCCGTTGATAATTCAGGTAATATTTATTTTGCTGAGTATAGTAATAATCGTATCCGCAAGGTAACCGCAGCAACAAGTATAATTTCAACTCTTGCCGGGACTGGGACTGCTGGTTACAGTGGTGATAACGGTCAAGCTACAGCTGCAACTCTTCAAACACCTTCAGGTGTAGATCTAGATAGTCTTGGTAATGTTTATTTCAGTGATATCTTTGCTTACAACGTTATCCGCAAGGTTACCGTTGCCACGGGGATCATCACCACAGTAGCAGGGATTGGCAGCACAACAGGTGGGTATAACGGTGATAATATACAAGCTACTGCTGCTATGTTGAACTGTCCTTATGACGTTATACTTGATGGGACTGGCAATCTATACATCACTGAGAGGTATAATCACCGTGTGCGCAAGGTTGATGCATTCACTGGGGTAATAACAACTTTTGTGGGATCTGGCACGGGATCTTCAACGGGTGATGGAGCCGCAGCTACTGCTGCTACTGTTAATGGTCCTATATTCAGTAGTTTCGACAGTGTAGGTAACTACTATATCACTGAATGTGAGGGTAACCGAGTGCGGAAGGTGGTCACTGTTGCAACGGATATACCGACATCTGTACCCAGTAGATCCCCTACTTACTACCCCTCGCTGAGTCCGCATTCCATTAGTGTGATCTCAACCATTGCGGGAACTGGGACAGGGGGATATAGTGGTGATAACGGCCAGGCTACTTCAGCTACCCTATTTGGTCCATCTGGAATCGCGATTGACTCCAGCGGAAATGCATACTTCAGTGAATTCTGGAATAATCGTGTGCGCAAGGTCACCGCATCAACAGGTATAATCACCACGTACGCAGGCACCGGTGCATCTAGTTACAGTGGTGATGGGGTTGTGGCAAATAGCGCTGCTCTGTACAATCCGGATGGACTCTGCATTGACACTTCAGGTAGCACGTGAACACAACACCTATATACACACTCCATTTACCGTCTTACGTTACTCACTACTTAGGTAATCTCTATATCGCCGAGTATAGTAACCACCGCATCCGCAAGGTTCTTGCATCCACAAGTGTGATCTCGACTATAGCAGGCACCGGCACAGGTAGCTTCAGTGGTGATAACGGTCAAGCCACGAGTGCGACACTATATGAGCCAATAGGAGTGACTGTGGATACTTCAGGTACTTACGATAAGTAAGTTATTGTTATAGACGACTTACCTCTTGATATCCTTATTTAGGTAACGTGTACATCTCGGATTGTTTTAACAACCGAGTGCGCAAGATCACCGCATCAACAAGCGTTATAAGTACATTTGCTGGTACTGGCACTGCAGGGTATGGTGGTGATGGAGGAGCTGCCACAGCAGCGAATATTGCATGTCCAGCAGGAATTAATCTCGATAGTTCTGGCAATGTTTATTTCGGTGATAATGCTGTGTATAACGTGATCCGCAAGGTCACTGTGTCCACTGGGGTGATCATCACTGTTGCGGGCACTGGTATCACATCAGGTGGATATAATGGAGACAATATACAAGCCACGACCGCAAGGTTGAACGGTCCCCACGACGTGGTGCTTGATAGCTTCGGCAATCTATATATTTCTGACCGTAGCAATAGCCGCATCCGCAAGGTCGACATGTCAACTGGTGTGATCACCACTGTTATTGGTACAGGCACTGCTTCCTCAACAGGGGACGGATTCGCTGCTACTTCTGCTACTATCAATGGACCTTGCTATAGCCGCTTTGACAGCTCTGGCAACTACTATATCTCTGAATGCGAAGGTTATCGTGTGCGGAAGGTGGTCACTGTAACCACCGACATACCAACTGTCACACCCAGTAGATCCCCTGCGTACTACCCCTCGCTGAGTCCACATTCCATAAGTTTGATCTCAACTATTGCGGGAACTGGGACAGCTACTTACTCAGGTGATAACGGTCCCGCTAGCTCTGCAACACTACAAAATCCCCGCGGGATCGTACTTGACTCCAACGGAAATATCTTCATCGCAGATACCTATAACTGTCGCATTCGTAAAATCACAACTTCAACCGGTATAATAACCACATACGCAGGAACAGGAAGCTGTAGTTATAGTGGCGATAACGGAGCAGCTAGCAGTGCAGGTCTTAACGCACCAGCGGGATTAGGGATTGATGCTAACGGTAATTTTTACACCGCCGACCATGATAATTGCCGTATCCGTAAGATAACTACGTCCACGAGTGTCATCACTACATTGGCTGGCAATGGCAACACGGGATTTAACGGGGACAATATCCAAGCTTCAACGGCTACTCTTAACCTTCCAGTGGGTGTCACATTAGACAGTGATAGTAACATATACATCGGGGATCAGTACAACCACCGCGTGCGCAAGATAACTGTCAGTACAGGTGTAATTACAACAGTAGCTGGCTCGGGATCGACTGGTTACTCTGGCGATAATGGACCTGCAACATCAGCAAGCTTATACCGCCCTTGTGGGGTTAACCTGGATAGTAACAACAATATTTACTTCGGTGAATACGATGGTTACGGCGTGATCCGTAAGGTAACCGTCTCTACTGGGATCCTTACTACTGTAGCTGGCACAGGGACGCAGGGATACGATGGAGACAACATACAAGCTACAAGTGCGAAGCTAAACTCTCCGTATGACGTAGTTGTTGACAGCTATGGG
>JACCDO011015108.1_pt1 | contig 11783 bp, 11 predicted proteins | sample 7446101 | NCBI WGS metagenome assembly JACCDO01 (sample SAMN15323440, study PRJNA562643) | freshwater metagenome | isolation source: river surface water | place: USA:Blue River Watershed | collected 2017-08-16 | reverse complement strand
TATAATTAAAATTTTGTCTCATTTTTCTTTTCGGTTGGTGTAATAATTTATATTTAATATTTTAGTAATATTTTAGTAATATTTTAGTAATATTTTATCTAATATTTTTTAATTTTGGTATAATTTCTTCAATATGACTATAAAAATTGGTTAAAGTAGAATCATTATAAATTTTATAATTGATTAATTCATCCGGAATTTGGTCTATTTCATTTTCTGATTGATGTAAATCACCATTAATTTCTGATGAAGGTCTTATAATTTTTATAATCACACCTCCTAATTCTTTAATTTCAGTTAATTCATGTAAAAATCTTGCGTCAGAAATAATAACCAATATATAAGGGTTTTTTTTTTTTAAATCCAAATACCATTCTTTAAATAATAAAACCCAATGCTTTCTAGGTTCTCCTTTTAATTCTGGTAAAAATGATTTAATAGAATGTTGAAAAATTTCAGTGCCTATTACTTGAAATAAAGTTCTAGGTGATACACCCCATCTAGTATCTACTATTTCTTTTAATTTTTCATCATATAATTGTTCATCTGATAAATTAAAAAAAGATTGAATTCCTTTTTTTAATGGATCTGCAAAACAATATTTTACAAAACCATATTTACCAATAATATAATCTGAAAAAGTATCTTTTCCCGATCTCTTTCTTCCTAGAACAGCTATTAAAACCATTTTCCTTTTTAATCAATATATTATAATCAAAACTAAGTCTTTAAATTTTTTATTTTCTTTAATTTTCTTTAATTTTCTTTAATTTTCTTTAATTTTCTTTAATTTTCTTTATTGTTTTTTTCTTTAGAATGATAAAAATATCTGATTTAAAAGATAAGATAATTAAAGCGAAGTTATTGAAGATAAAATGAATGCTAAAGGAATATATGATAAATTAAAACTAATTGATTATAATATAGATAATATAGACACAGTTTTGTATCATTCTAGTTGTCAAGATGGTTTTGGTTCAGCATGGATTGTTTGGAGACATTTAAAAGGTGATGCTACATATATGGGTATCGCTCCAGATAAATTACCTCCGTATACTTCTTTCAAAAAGAAATATGTAGTTATTCTAGATATATCTCTACCCAAAAAATATTTAGATGATATTAAAAGTGTAGCTAAAAATGTACTATTAATTGATCATCATCAAACATATGCAGATGAATTACAAGAACACCCTAACGCTGTTTTTGATTTAGAACATTCCGCAATTTATATAACATGGAGAGTTTTTAATCCAGATGAAAAAATTCCACAATTTATAAGATATATTGAAGATAATGATTTAGGAAAATATGAAATCAAAAAAACTGAGGCTTTTGTCGCTGCAATTGGTACAAAATTACCATTTCATAACATAGATTACTTTAAGGATTGGGACAAATTATTAAATACATCATATGTTAACAGTTTAATTGAAGATGGAACAAAATATCAAGAATTTAAAAATTATTTATTAAAAAGAAATATGCATATATCAGAATCAAAAAAAATTGCTGGTTATGATGTTTTAGTTGCTAATTTTGGAACTGTTGGTTTAGCTAGTGATTTAGGTAATAAATTATCAGAAAATAACCCAAATAAAGATTTTGTTATTTTATGGTCTTATCATACAGCTAATAAAGAATATTCAATTATGTTAAGAACTAGAAAAAATGATATTGATTTAACAAAAATTGCTAAAGTTTATGGTGGTGGAGGACATCCTAGAGCAGCTAGATTTACATGGAAAGGTGATATTACAAAATTATGGGCTGATATGGATACTAAAGTATCAAAGAAAAAGGTTAATAAGTCAAAAAAAAGAGCATCATCATTAAAAAAAAATAAATCAAATAAAAAATCTAGCAAAACAATGCCATTATTCAATCTTTTTTCTTTCAAATCTTCATCAAAATCTTCATCAAAATCATCCTAATATTATAATATTCTAATTTTTATCATGGTATTTATCATATTCTTTGGTCTAAGATTTAATTTTTATGATTTTTATGATTTTTATGATTTTTATGATTTTTATGATTTTTATGATTTTTATGATTTTTATGATTTTTATGATTTTTGATTTTTATGATTTTATGAATTTTGTGTTTTTTATGATTTTTATTAAATTTATTTTTCTATTCATCATATAAAGAAAAATAAAATGCATAAAATTAGTTATATATTGATTGTAGTAGTTGCTTTAATAATGTTATATACTGCTTATTATGGTTGTAACTGCTATACAAAAGAAGGTTTTGAAAATGAAAGTAATCATAATAAGGAAAATAGTGTATCTCAATTAAACATGGTTGAAAAAAAAATGACAGAAAATGTCGATAAAATTAAAACAATTGGAAAACAAAATCAAGATTTATTGGAAAAAATGTATGCTGATACTAAAAATATGAGACAATCATTAATTGATATTGATACAAAATATGTATAAATAATATTTTATTTTATAGAATTAATTTTGATTTTAATTTTAGGTGTATATTTATTGTTTTATTAATTTTCTTATAATTTAGTAAATAGTAATTGAAAGTAATAAAAATGTTATCAAATATAGCTATAATTTCAATATTAATTATTCTAATTATTATTGTTCTAGGATATATTTATATCAATAATGTGTTCTTTTCAAAAAATGAAGAATTAAAAAAGTCTAAAGCTAAAAAGGAATCATTTTTTGTTGTAGCTACATCTAACATCTCTAATACTGCTGTTAAAGGAGCATTAGATGAAGCATCTTCTAAATTTAATAGTTCGATAGAGAATTTAGATAATTTAGAAAAAAAATTTAAAAATTTAGATGCAACAATGACTAAATTATTAAAAAGACAAACATCAGATATTGAAAAATTGAAGAAAGCTATTTCAGAAAATTTAGAAGTAGTTAAATCAGTTGATGATAAATTAGGAGGAAAAATTAAAACTATATCAGATATTTTAACTGGTGAATATATTGTGGGTTCTGAAATGACTACACCAACACCATAAATAATATTATATACACATACACAACAAAAGGTGTAATATTAACTAATAATATTATTAGTTATTATATATTAGTTATTATCTATTTTTTATTATTTAATTTTATGGATTTTTATCTTCTATTTTAGTAAATAAATATTGAATAGTCACGTTATTAACTATTTAGTAAAATAAAAAATGGAAATGATGCATTTTTTAATAGCATGTATGGTATTATTATTTTTTATTATTTGTTTTGTATATAATTATCCAATATCAATTGAAGCAAAAAAAATAGAAAATAAAATAAAAGAAAAATATGTTGATTTAGGTGATGAAATAACATCTGAAATTCAAAATTCTGCTTTACAAACAATAATAGGTGTTGACCCCAAATTAGATACAATAAATAATAGTATGACAACAACCAATAATTTATTAAATCAAATTATAAGCTCACAATCTACGGCATTAAATAATATTACAACAACAGTATCAGAAAATATGTCAAAATTAACAAATATGAATAAAGGATTAGATTTAAGAATTAAACAAGTTAGAAAAAAAATTAATGGGACTGTAATAGCAGTTTCCGAAAATTTTGAAGATGTGTCCGATATTTATGATAATCCAAATAATAAAACTCATAATTTAAAAAAAAATAAAAAAAATGATATGAACAACAAGGAAAAGCTAACTGAATATTTTTATAATTATGTACCTCCAAAACAAAATGTTTATGAAGGATTTGCGGATTGGAGACCTGAATGGAAGCGTAAAGTAAAAGATATTGGATTATCTTTAGAACCTGTATCAACAATTAAAGAAGGAAAATATAATGATTATTTACCAATAGTTTCAAAGAAAGATATGCCAAAAACAATGAATGAAACCACAGCTAAAATTATTTCATTAACTGCCACTAATGATGCAAATAAATTATTACAATCATGGCGTAAATCACTGAGAAAAGAAGAATCCGATGATAATTATTCTTCATAAAAATATTATTTTTTATTCATTTTTGATTTTTATATTTTTTATTTATAAATTAGTATAAATAAAAAAAATATTACAATTAATTATACTACATAAATTAAGTATAAATTTATATATAAGGCGTTTTATAAAAATCATACCAAATGAATAAAGAAGAATATAATGAGAAAAGTATAAAGGATGTGGGTAAAGATGTAATCTCAATGATTATAAAAAAAGATATTATTATCGATGATTATTTTATAACTATTTATAAATCTATACCTTTAAAACCAAATGAAATGTATTCATTTTTGATAAAAAAATTACCAAGTGAAAAGGGTAAAGAATTTGAAAAAGATAAAGAAAAAGATAAAGAAAAAGATAAAGAAAAAGATAAAGAAAAAGATAAAGAAAAAGATAAAGAAAAAGATAAAGAAAAAAGTAAAAAGAATCATCCTGATTTTAAACATATTTTTGACTATATTGAATCAATTAAAAATCAAAATGAAAATTATTTATTATCTATTATTTCAATTCCTCAATGTCATAATCTATCAGCTGGATTAGGTAATTTTTTTGGTAAAAAGATGAATAATATTACGAAAGATTTAAAAATTTTCCCCTTTGGAAATACAATTTTATCTAATATTTCATTGGCATCTAAAAGAATAGTAGACCATCCTACATTTATTCTTTTATGTTTAAAAGGTAATAAACATTTACATGACCAACATCCATCTAATCCAAATCCAATTGATATTAATAAAAATACAGTTGGTTATTATTTAATGGAAAATTGGTGTAATACTGTTTGTAAAAGATATATTAATTATTTACAAATTAATGGCATCAATTCATGTGTTGATACTAGATTTATTCCTCATATTGAAAAAAATAATGTTCAAAATATTAAAGAAAATAAGAATGATATAGAAAAACAGAAAGAAAGTGAACTGGAGATAGAGAAAGAGAAAGAAAGTGAGCTGGAGAAAGAGAAAGGGAAAGAAAGTGAGCTGGAGAAAGAGAAAGAAAAAAATATCGAACCACAAAAAAATAAGTTAATTAGCTTGATTGATATTGAAAATATTAATAAAGAACTTGATGAGATTGATAAAAATAATAAAATCATTTTTGAAAAAAAATATTTAAAATATCAAGAAAAAATAATAAATATGCAAACAATGATTTTTCATTTAATAGAAAATAAAGGTGTTTTAGATAATTCAATTTATAAAAAATTTAATATAAATTTTCTACATGAATTATTTGGAAATGATTTTTATTTTTTTATTGATAGTCATGTAAATTATGAATAAAAAATTACAAATAAATAAAAAAATTATAATTTTTAATATTGAATCGCAAATTGTTTTCTTTCTGGAAGCAATGTTTGAAACACACTCATACTTCTATAAATGTTTAATTGATCATCAAAAACCTTAGATTGGTCAACAAAATCTTTTGATTTAGTTCCTTCATTAATCAAATTATTCTTATTTGTTAAATTATCGATCTGATTTTTTGTTAATTTTCTATCTTTTTCGATTTTTAATAAGTTAATTTTATTATTAATTGTATTTAATTTTGTATTAAATCCTGTTCCATCTGGTTTATTTCTTCCACTTAAAAAGTCATAATAATTTTGAACATCAGTAACTTCTTTTGCTATATTATTATTATTTAATATAGTTGTATTATATAAATTCTTAGATAATCCCATTTCATCATTATTCTTTTTAGCAATAGTTGATATTTGAGTTTGAACTTGATTAAAGCTAGATTCATTTAATTTTTCAGCAATTTCAATATTTTTTTTTAATTCTTCAGAATATTTATTCCGTAATTCTTCAATTTTGTTGTCCATTTGTTTAATATTTGGTTGTTTTTTTTTTTGTTTTTGAAAACATTCCTCTTTAATAATATATTTTTTTTCATCAATATTATTTGGTGGTCTATTAAAAGCAGTCCATCCATCCCATGACACAGCATATGAAGCATAATCAAAACCAGGGAATCCAGGTTTACTCCCAATAGGATTCCATGAATACGTATTTAACCATACTGCTCCATCTTCTGGAAATTTTGGTGTTAAAAATAAAGCAATTTTTTTAGTTCCCTCATTACGTGCAATTAATACATTTTCAGATGTATATGGTTCTAAACAATCTTCACGAATTAATACTGGTAAATTTTCTAATGATTTTGCACCACCTGGAACAATTCCGCCTGATATATCTAGGTCAGATGACATCCATCTAGAAAAGTCATCATCATCTGCCTGATTAGAAACAACATTATATATATTAGGTCTTGCACCTTTTGGAATAACTATTGAATAATCAGCTAATGGAAAATATCTGTAAGTTTTATCAACTAATTCATTAGTTTCAGGGTCAATTTCTTTAATTGTTTTTGTTGTTGGTTTAACACGATAAAATAGGACTTTACCCCAATAACCTGCAGGAAGAATAGAACTAATAGTATTTCCTATTCTAAAACGTGCAGAATTTCTTCGATTTGACCACAAATATTCTAATCTTTCTGCGGGGATAGCATGTATACCATCCGGTTTTATCATCATTACTTCCCAATTTGTTTCAGAACGATTTGTAACGTCTCCAAATGGTAAATATCCAGGTGAAAAAGGTCTATGAATATATGGGGCATCAGGACCCATATCACCAGTATAAACAACTTTGCCAGTATCATCCCATTTAGGGCTTGCCAATAATGTGCATAATTGCATTTTTTTTTCTAATTTAGGAGACCCAAATTCTGTATACATTTGCCCTTTAATATATGTTTTTACAAAAAATGGACATCCAGTTGAAGAAGTTACCACTATATTTTTTATTGATGGAAAGAAAAAGTTTGCATGATCATTAGGTAATATAAAACAATATTGTTTTTCTGGATATATATTATTTATAAAAGATAAATTAAGTATAATAATATTATTATAAACATCCTTCTTTTTATTTGAAATAACCTTGAAAGTTAAACTGTCACACATACCATATGGTAAATTATCCATTATGACACTTGGAGAAGCCTTTAACGAAGAATCTATATTAATCTTTAACAATTTTTGATTATTAGTACTTCCTTGTTGTAAATTTTTATGATATGTTAATTTAAATAATTCAATATTATTATATAAAGAATTAAATGTCATTTCAAAATAATTACTAGTAGTATTATCATTAAATTTATTAAAAGTTGAGAATTCTACAGTAAATTTATATTCTAAATTAAAATGATGTATTGGTTCTCGACTAATTAATTCATTAAATGCATCTCTTGTTGCGCTAAATTTAATAATATAATATTTAAAATCATCCGTAAATCCATTAGAAGGTGAAAAACTATCATACATTATTAAATTACCATCACTGTCTTTGCTCTGATAAGTTTGGTTATATTCATAACTAGGATAATAAATATCACCTTCCCAATTAAAACTAGGACAAGGAGTATCTATAAAATTTTCAAAGTAAGATTTATTTTGATAATACAGATAGCCAATTAATGCTAAAATAATTATAAAAATACTTATTATATAAATATTAATCATTTTCTTTTTCCAGCTATTAATATCTTATTATTATCTTTTTGTATTGTTCTTTATAGATACTAAAAGATATTTTTATAAGACTTTAATATTTACTCATGAAAAATATTTTTTTTTATTTTACAAACAATTTTACAAACAATTTTATAAACAATTTTATAAACAATTTTATAAACAATTTTATAAACAATTTTATAAACAAAATACAATAAAACATAGTAAAATAAATAAAACATATTAAATAAATAAAACATAGTAAATAAATAAAATAATACAGAAATATTTAGAATTATTTTTTATTTATCTATCTATTCCATGACTGCAATAAGGTCTTCTCCTGATGATTCTAAATCATCCATATTAATTTTAACATTACCTAATTTAGTTAACATATCTTCTAAAGTTTGCGAAGAATAATTTGTAAAATATTCAGTCCAATTGCCTTTTTTATTACCAATATTATTATCAAAAAATTCTGATTCTGGATCAACAGTAGGTGCTGCTGTTGGTGCAGATGTTGGCATACTAGCGGCAATTTCAGCTTCTAATATTGACTTTTCATTAAGAGCATCTGCAAGTAAAGAAGCTTTATATTCTTTTTCACCCTTTTTATAATCAACACAAATAGCAGAGTTTTTAGCATTTTTATCAGTTCCTGACTTATCAATTAAATAATCAAGACATGAATATCCCTTATTAATATGTCTAATGTATTTATCTCTTTGTGCTATTTGACGAAGTAAAAATATTTGAAATTGTTCTTGTTTATTTTTAAATATTTGCATATTATTATCAATATTCGTAAGTATTTTATTAATAGAATTCGAATATGTATCAATCTTTGTTGACCGTGAATTTATTTTAATTTGTGGTAAATTATTAAATGGTGATTCTTGCACATCAATAAAAGGATAATAATAATCAATAGCTTTTGCGGAGTATACTCCAATTTGATTTGATTTAGTAAAACTATCTTTATTACATGAATCTTTGCATGTATAAATATTATTATTTTTTACTAATGCTAATAAATTTGTATTAGCTGATATATTTTTTGTGACATCATCACTTAATTGAACCCATTTATTACTACCTTTTAGATAACAAGGAAATTGACAAAAATATGATGATTGACTAGAGTCTTTACCAATTAATCCTTTAACATTTAAACTAACAGATGTTATAGTTTTTGATTTATCTATTATTCTCCATGAAGGTGTTCTTACATTTCCAACACTTGAATATTCACCTAAAAATAGATATCTTGTATACTCACCAATACCGGCTATTTTACCATTTATAGCATCCATATCTGCAAATAAATATTCATCAGGTGGTGGTGTTAAATAATTAAAAGTCATTCTAGTTGTTCCTAAGCCTGTGCAATATAAAAGTTTTTTTTCACGATTTAATAAAAATAAAATATTATTTGTCCCATCATAAGCAATTTTATGCATCCATGATGTTGCATATGAAGATGGAATAGATATTTGTGTCCATTCATTTTGAGCCATTCCCGTATGTATTTTACAATTTTTACAATAATATAGTCTATTTGAAGTATTTAATATGATTAAATAACCTTTATTATAAACATAATCCTGTATTGGAGTTGGATCATTATTAGGTAATGGAATTGATTTAAATATATTTTCACCATTAATTTCACCATTAAAAAAGAATGATTTAGTTGCATCATTATTAATATTAATTCCAATAACAGGTGTCGAAGGCATACTAAAATTATTTTGTCCAGAATCTCCTGGGTCTACTATACCAGATACATTCTCTAATTTTGTAGAATAAATAGTTTGAAAATTAGGGATTTCAGTGGATGTTTTATTTTGAATAATATTCCCTTGAACATCTCCTCTTCTTATTTTGAACAAAGTGTTTGTATATGAAGGATAAACTCCTGCTTTAACCTGTGAAGATACTTGAAAAGAAACATTATTTGCTGTTAAAACAGCTATGTTACGGAGTTCAAGTAAAAAATGTTTATTAGGACTTGTTTCTGTTATAATAGGCACAGTAAAAAATGGAGTTTCATTGTTTAATAATTCTAATTTAATACGTGAAGTATAGCCACCTGTTTTTCTAATAAATAAGATTGTTATTCTACATGATAAATTATTTTGATTATTTGAATAATAAGTATGTTCCATAGGAACACCTATAGTATTTTCAATAAAATTAGCTGTTAAATATGATTGATTTATTAAATTAAGTGAAAGTAAATCTCCATGAATAGAATTATTATTGTCTGTTCTATTATCAGTTTTAGCAAAAGTTTCATATAAAATTTTTAAAGATTGTCCTTGTGTAATTGTGGTAGGATTTGATGTTATTTTAACTCTAAAAATATGTTCAACCATATAGTTATATTCCTTATCTTTTAATTCATTGTCTAAAACTTTTATTAATGAGAGAAATGTTGCTACCATTTTTTGATGATTATCATCAAAAGAATCTTTATTTAAACTACCGGTTACATTATTAGATGTTGTGTCATTATAATTATATGCATTATAAAAATTCGATTCTGGAAATGGAGCATTATAATGTTCAATATAAGACGTAAAAGATTCCTTTGTATTTTTTTTTTCTAATTTTTTATCATTAATAGAATCGTTGTTATTTTTATTAAGATTATTTATTTTATTACAATTATAAAGGTATAATGACCCTATAAGTATCAATAAAATAATAATCAATGTAGCTATAAAAGTAGTATTCATCTTTTATAGATACTACAAGATAAAAAAAAGTCTAAAAAAACTTAAATAAAACATCATTCTTTCATGTTACTAAATTTTTTCATATGTTATTGAACATTCTTTACTAGTTTCATCACATGAAACTACTTTGTAACCTAATACGGTGCCAGTATCTTCATCTGCACCTTCTGGTGGATTTAAAAAGATGACAGTTGCAGGCCCTTTTTGAACAGAAAAGGTATCAATTTGAACACTAGTTACAAATACACAAAGTATTAAAAATATTACAAATATTATAAATATTAATGTTGTTTTTTTCATGTTTATAACTGGATTTTATAACTTGAATTTAACTACTTTATTTTACTATTTTATTTTATTTTTTTTATAATTTTAGATAATTAAAATTTAATTTACCAAAACATTGATTATTTGGATTACATAATACATTTGTTAAATCTGGTTCTTTAACATCTGTATCTATTTTACGATTTAGTATAACAATTTCAGAAACTGGTAAATCTCCAGATTTAGCTTCATGGAGTTGTATTCTAGTTCGTCTTGTAAAAGGTGTTGAACTTCCGTTACCTCCTGACCCACCTGACCCACCTGACCCTCCAGACCCTCCAGACCCACCTGACCCACCTGACCCACCTGACCCTCCAGACCCACCTCCAGACCCACCTGACCCACCTCCAGACCCTCCACTAACAGGTCCAGTAACAAATACAGTATTAGCCCAAGCTGCTCCTAATTGATTATTTGTTACTGAACATGCTGTTGTGGTTCCATATAAATCATATGTTGATGTTGATGGTCCAGTCCAACATTGAGATTTACCTCCACCTGTTCCTTCACCATATTGAAAACCAACAATATTATCACCGGCTGCAACTGCTGCAGCATAACATTCATCAGTTGTTAACTCACCTCTATAATTTGGAAGTGTCCGAATTTTATCCTCGTAACCTCCATCATTATAACAACCTTTATAAACCCATTCCCTGCCTGATGAAGTAACATTCTGATTAAATCCCTCCATAATATGATTAGTATCTATTTTTCTATCATTTATTATATTATTAATACTATTACAGTTACAATTGTAAAGATAAAGTAATCTAATAAACAATAATAAAATGATAAATAACAAAACTATAAATTTAGTTTTCATATTTTATAGTAATACCAGATAAAAAGTATAAAAAATAACCAAAAAAACATGTTACTATTTTTTTATTTAACTAATTTTTGGTAATTAAAATTTAATTTACCTAAACATTGATTATTCGGATTACATAATAAAGGTGTTAAATTAGGCTCTTTAACTGGTGTTTCTATTTTCCTGTTTACAACAATAATTTCAGAAACTGGTAAAGTATCAAATTTTTCTTTATTATCATCTAAATTAATTATTAATAGAAAAAATATAATAAAAATTATTATAAAAATTAAAATTGGTAATAAATATTTATTAGCAGTCATTTCTCTATTTTTTAATTTTTAAATTAGATAAAGAAATTAGATAAAGAAATTA